>Ga0316208_1000480_pt1 | contig 48365 bp, 52 predicted proteins | sample 3monopyrite_MG_FD_204944 | JGI IMG/M metagenome (GOLD analysis project Ga0316208, IMG submission 204944) | Microbial mat bacterial communities from mineral coupon in-situ incubated in ocean water Damariscotta River, Maine, United States -... | ecosystem: Environmental > Aquatic > Marine >... | reverse complement strand
CACGCATTCAAAACACCATCGCCTGCGGCTTCGGGTCAAACAAGGCTACGGAAATCGGGAATCTATTTCGGGACTGATCCTTAATCGAATGGCGGAAGCATTAGCGACCAACGGAGTCGCTAAGTCGATCGGGTCGACCGGTCATGCGAACCGACCGGCCTTCCTCGTGCGGACTGCTCAATGAAAGTAGCGTGCCAATCGCGAATTACGCATTGACGTCAGGTCAAACGTGCCGATTTGCACACCAAGGCATTGTGCCGCACACTGGCTCCTGAATGCCTGCTGAATGAATTCTGCAGACGGGCGACTGTGGAGAGCTGAGAAATATCTGGCTGAAAACCCATGTCGCTGGCAGTCGTCGCAGAATTGGATGAGTTTTGCGAAACGTGTACCGAATCGATGATTCGAAAGCGTCCCTAAGACCACAATTCACGGATCCCCTTCGGCAGAGTGCTCTTAATCTTGTCCACTTCGCCGGAACTGATGTGCCTTGCCAGGACCCGGAATACGGCTTCCGCGATCTCTTTTGACTGAGCATCGGGGTCCAGCAGAAATGCTTCGGTCACGTGGACCAGAAACTCGCCTTGCGTGTGCTCTTTGACCGGTGTCCTGGCTGGCTGCCAGCCCTCGTAGAAGAAACCACGAACGAGCATCGGAAGTTGCGAGGCAAGATGGGCCACGTTTTCAACCGGCAGCCGGTCGCGCAGTGCGTGCAGCACGGCTCTCATGGCATGGTATGCCTTGTGCCGATCATCCCAGCCGAGTTCTCGACCGATTTCACCAAGCCATTCATTCGTGGTTTGCACTGTGGAATCGAATGTCTTCATTCCTGTTGTTGTCATTGCGGACGCCCCTGATTGATACGGACTAATAACTGCCGCTTTCATGACTGGCATTGCACAGCAGCCCTGTAACGTCATGCAGGTTGTGTGCCTTTGCGGTAAGAAACATGAATGCAGTCTGCGCTGACGCATTCTGGCAACTTCAGGAACACCGCCATTCATGCCTGAAATCTGCCGCAACAAGCTGCGATGGAGTACCCGCGAATTCGCGAGGCTACGTCCAACAGAGACAACTTTGACCGTCAATTTCCAGGAACAATCAAGTGGCGCGGCAGCGTTGGGTGGAAAGCACCAGTTGCTCAAGAGACTTGCGGTCGTAACTCGCCATTGATTCAAGGTTTTCGTCGCGAACAACTGTCAGACGGAGCTTTCGTACGATGTCAACGAGCTGGTCGCTGCTTAACTCCGAAATTTCCCGGGCAGTAAGAGTTGGAGTGCTCGCGACAGCAGAGTTTCCGATCTCCGTCCTTCGAGTTCGCGAACCGATTTCGTCTCCGCGAATAGTCCTGTTAGCGTCAGAAGGCTGTTTCTGAATCATCGTGCGACTCCTGTCGAAAGTGGAAACGTGACCTGACCATGGTGAAATCAACGAACAAGGCACGTGACAAGTTTGAGCGAGGAACATCGAGTCGTCGAAACTTCGCTGTGATGCTCTCGTCGCTCATGCCGATAGCTGATGACAAATGCTGATGACAAATGCTGATGACAAATGCTGTACCGGTCACAATGAGTGCCACCAGAGATTGCTTTGTTACAGAGTTCAAACCCTCGCGATCATTCAGGACAGCCACGACTTGACGGCATACTGCTGCACCATCCGTTGCGTGTTGAAGAAAGAGCCGTTCAGGGCGATGGCGTGTCGCATGATTTCAGTATATCGCGTCGGCTCCAGATAAAAGAGCGGAAGGATGACGTCAGCCAGCCGGTCATAGAGCGCAGCAGCGTGCTCGGAGTCTTCAGGTGGCGATGCGTTGTCGGGGAGAGTGCCAATAGCCCATCCCGTCACGCCTTCGATACAACCTTCGATCCACCAGCCGTCAAGAACACTCAGCGAAGGAACACCGTTCAGAGCGGCCTTCATGCCGCTGGTGCCTGATGCTTCCAGGGGTGGCTGAGGTGTATTCAGCCACAGATCGACTCCCGACGTCATCAGTCGCCCCGTGTCGATGTCATAACCAGGCACGTAGATGACTCGAACGTCGTCACGCAGAGTCGCCGCCGCGTCGTGAATCTGGCGAATGAGTTGCTTACCTTCGTGGTCGTTGGGATGCGCCTTACCTGCATACACGATTTGGATTCCACCCGAGGCGCGCGCGATCGATCTCAGGACTTCGAGGTCGTGGAACATCAATCCCGGACGCTTGCAGGCTGTCGAGCGACGAGCGAATCCGATTGTGAAACGGTCCGGATCGAGACACTGTCCGGTGGTTTGAGTGACACGGTCGAGCAGTGCCAGCTTCGATTCGCGATGAGCCGATCGAATCTCCTCGTCAGGAATGCTGAGTGCGTATCGCAGACTGAAATTGTCTTCACGCCAGCCAGGGATGTGCCTGTCAAACAGACGCTGAAACGCCGGCGCAGTCCACCGCCCGACGTGAACACCATTGGTAATTGAGAAGATCTGGTAGTGGGGAAACATCTCACGGGAAACGTCTCGATGCTTCTTGGCCACACCGTTGACGTAGTGGCTCAGGCTTAGCGCCAGATACGTCATATTGAGCTGGCCATCGCAGCAGACCTCTTCCCCACGGCTCAGTTCGGGACGCTGGCCAAGCACCGACGTCGCGAGATCCAGCGAAAACCGGTCATGCCCCGCGTCGACAGGTGTGTGCGTTGTGAAGACGCACTGTCGACGGACCTCGGCGATATCCTCATCAAGAACTTCGGACCGTCCCGCAGCTCGCCGGCGTTCTTCCAGAAGCTCGAGTGCCAGCAAGGCCGCGTGCCCCTCATTCATGTGGAAGCGACGCAATTGGAGATAGCCGAGCGCCCTCAGCATCCGTACGCTTCCGATTCCCAGCAGCAATTCCTGACAGAGCCGGTAACGCGAATCGCCTCCATAGAGATGATGGGTCAGTTCCTGATCCGCCGGACTGTTCTCCGGCAGGTCTGTGTCGAGAAGCAGCACCGGCACGGCAGAACCACTTTGCCCCCGGACGTCGAACTGCCACGCACGACTCGCAACCGTTCGCCCTTCGATCGTAACTGTGACTCGTGGAGTCAGCTCAGTCAGGTACGACGGAACGTCCCATGCATCCGGCGACTCATGCTGCCATCCGTCACTGTCGAGTTTCTGAGTGAAATACCCGTGGCGATGCAGCAGCGTGACCGCGATGAGTGGAATCTCCCCATCGGGCGCAGCGAGGACGGTGTCGCCAGCCAGGACGCCCAGTCCGCCCGCGTAAGTCGGGATCGCCGATTCCAGAGCGATCTCCATTGAGAAGTACGCGATCGCTGCCGGTTCCGTCACGATAAATCTCCCGCCAATCACATGCCTGCATTTCAAACGCGGAAACGGCATCGAGCACCGTTGTGCACAGTCGGCTGCCCTCCCTTTGCCAATCAACGCACGTCGTTCGGTGTCACTTCCTGCTCTCGCATAACGCATTGGCGACGCGTTTGAAGCCGTCGCCGATTTCGGTGCCCATCAGCTTCATCGAGTCCCAGACATCGCCAGCCGATTCATCGACGGCGTCTTTCAACGGTTCATATCGGGAACAAAGTTCCGCCAGCTTCTGGTCCAGGCGGTCCCATTCATCCCGAGCTTCCATCCCCGCCAGGTGCATCTGCACTGACAGCTCGTCGCGCTGCTGCTTCAGTGAAGTGATCAGCTCATGAACCCGGTGTGGTTGCTGCTTCAACATCAAAAGACTCCTGTGTCAGAAGACGGGGCGCCGATCGGAAAGACGTGACACAGGCGACAAGCTCGTCCCGCACACACCCCTCTTAAGCGGTAAGCAACGAAGCAAGACTCAGACTGCGTGAACCGGAGTGACCGTCGCCGGTGATTCGGTCGAAATTTCCGGAGCCAGTGCGACGTCGTAATCGGACTCGCTGACCGGTGAATGTTCCGTGGCGATGACTGGTTCAGTCGACATCAGGAAGCATTCCTCGTCGAACAGGTCGTCAGGGACCGAGTTGAAGAACTCTTCTGAACCCAGCAACTGATTCACGTCATCAATAATATCTTCCGAAAAGTCCGCAACATGAATGACCTGGCACATCTCTTCGCTCCAATCGGATAAGTAAAAATAAGGATCGTCTGACAACTGCGGTCATCCAATGGCCTGACGACCTGTCTCTCGCAATCGGTGTGCCAATCGTCGTTCGCCTGCGGCATGGTGCATGCGTAAACACACTGACCAGTCGCTGTTTTCATCCGAATACGGGAAGCCAAAGGAGCATTGAACCGCTGAATTGCACATCAGACTCTGCCGTCGCACACTGTCTCCTCTTTGTTTGCTGGAATCGTTTAACGAGCTGGTCGCGGTGGAGAGCTGAGAAATGTCTGGTGGAAAATCAATGTCCCTGCTGCTCGTCGAAGATCAGGAGGAGTTTCGCGAAACGTGTGCAGAGTGGATGACTCGCAAGGGCCATGACGTCGCTCAGGCTCCGAATGGTCACGAAGCGGTTCATGCATGCTCGAAGACGCACTTCGACGTTGTAGTCCTCGATCTGAACATGCCGGGGCTGTCCGGGTTGGAAGTTCTGGACCGGTTTCGAGCCGAGGGAGTCGAGGCGCAGGTGGTTGTGCTCACAGGCGAAGCGACGGTCGACACGGCCGTGCAGTCCATGAAGCTGGGAGCTCATGATTATCTGTGCAAGCCGTTTCCGTTGCCCGAACTGGAAGAACGCTGCCGCATGGCCTTTGAGCATGGTCAGCTGCGTAAGGAGAACGAGCAACTCAAGGAAGTTGTTCGCCGCACTCGACCGTCCGGCCCGAAAATGATCGGCGAGTCTCCGCAGATGCAGCAGGTCTTTCGACTCATCGAGCGTGCCGGGCCGTCGGACAAGGCCATCCTGATTCAGGGTGAAAGCGGAACGGGCAAAGAGCTTGTCGCGAAAGCCATCCAGACGAACAGTCAGCGAGCCGACAAGCCGTTTATCACCATCAACTGTGCCGCTCTGCCGGAACAGCTTGTCGAGAGTGAGTTATTTGGCCATGAGAAAGGATCATTCACCGGGGCAACCGGAACACAGCCAGGACTGTTTGAAGTCGCGGACGGAGGCACGCTGTTCATCGACGAGATCGGTGAAATGCCGCTCACTCTTCAGCCTAAGCTGCTGCGAGTTCTGGAAGATGGATCAATGCGACGGGTCGGCTCGCACAAGGAACGCCGGGTTGATGTGCGGATCGTGGCCGCCACGAATCGAGACTTGTCGTTCGAGATCGAAGAGGGGAACTTTCGCGAAGACCTTTACTACCGCATCAACGTGTTGACCATTGAGCTGCCACCGCTGAAAGATCGCGAGGGCGACGTCGAACTTTTGATCAATCACATCCTCGGTAGTGACTGGACGGTCGATGAAGAGGCCCGCGAGGCTCTGCTGAGCTATCACTGGCCGGGAAATATTCGGCAACTCATCAACGTCCTGGAGCGGGCTCAGATTCTGGCCGACGATGGAGAGATCAACATCGACGATCTTCCGAGTGAGGTCGTCAATGCGGAACGTCTCAGTGCAGGGGATACGGAATCCGCTACCGGTCATCTTCAGGCAGCAACTCCGTCGAGTGTGCGTCTGGAAGATCTTGAACGAGCGCACGTCGTCCGAATTCTGAGCGACAATCACGGAAACAAAGCTCAGACCGCGCGGGCACTGGGTATTCATCGTCGCAAGCTGTACCGCATGCTCGAACGTTTCAACATCCAGCCCGACGAGACCCGCGGATCGTGAACCACCGTGGACGACATCGACACGCCATTCACACATCGTCGTCGAGATCTCTCGATTCCCGTGTCGCGATGATGACGACCTGCCCACCGGCTTCGTTCTAACGTTGACCGAATCATGCCCGCGAGTGCCGGAATCGCACATCAGCTGCCAGGTATGTGCGGTCCGGCACACGACAGTTGCCCAACCTGCGATGAGAGAGCGTCTTCGAACAACGATTTGCGGCACCAGAAGAACTCGCGGTTAATACGTCTCGTTAGTCCAAATCGCAGTGGCGAATCACTCAGTCTGGGGACCAGACGGAATCGCGACAACAACTCTGGCACTTCTCTTGCATTCCCGTCGCCACATGTCGGCGACCGTAGCACGACAACAGCTCACCAACTTAAACCACAGGAGTCGTGTGATGATTACGCTGAGGAAGATTCTCGTACCAGTTGATTTCAGCAAGCACAGCGCCCATGCAATGCAATACGGCGAGGAGTTCGCAGCAAGATTTCGTGCCGAGCTGCATCTTCTGCACTCGTTCGAAACGATGCCGATCATGAGTGGCGACGGGGCTTATTTTCCACCCGATGTAGCTGCTGAAGAGGAAGCGGCAGCCACCAGAACTCTTGAAGGATTAAAGGTCAACACGGTCGATGAGGCGCAAGTCGTTCGCAAGTTGAAGCACGGACATCCTTTCGTCGAGATCGTGCGTTACGCGAAGGACAACGAAATCGATCTGATCGTCATGGGCACACACGGTCGTGGCGCGATTGCACACATGCTCCTGGGCAGTGTTGCTGAGAAGGTCGTCCGAAAGGCTCCATGTCCGGTCCTTACCGTTCGCGAGGGTGAGCACGAATTCGTGATGCCATGACGTCGGATCAGTGGACCACTGATTGGCGCGGATCTGCTCAACCCGCGCCACATCAGCACGGTCTCCACGGGAATGCTGTCCATCGGCGGAGCCGAGACCTTTGACGGGATCGTGCTTTCTGGACTGGTTGCCGCTTTTCTCGCGTAGAAACGCGATCGAGTCGTTCGACGCTGCCAGTTTCAACCACGGTTCGGAAAACGAATGGCACTCGATGTGCGTGGTGGTTCTGAACTTGTCGTTGTGTGGACCGTGATCAGGACGAACGGACCGCGTGCAGGCGGCAAGACGATTCCGGAAGAGTCCCAGAGCGGGGGCGGTTGATATGTCGAGGGTTGGCTCCCAGCAGATACTGATTGTGGAAGATGACGACGATACCCGGCATTCAATGTGCGATGCGCTCGCCAGTCTGGGGTACATCACCGACTCGGTGGCAACGGCTGGTGACGCTTTGTCGAATCCAGTTCTTCCCGAGGCCGCAATTATTCTGCTGGATCGAGTCCTGCCGGATGCCACCGCGGAGGAGCTCCTGCCTCAACTTAAAAAACAGGCACCCGATTGCTCCGTAATCGTCATCACGGGACATGGCGACCTGGACAGCGCGATTGCCTTTCTCCGTCTTGGAGCGACCGACTATCTGTTATAGCCAGTCGATGTTGATGTGCTGCAGGAAGCGATCGATCGAGTCCTGGCGACGCGTCACATGAACGAACAGAAGCTTCAGACGACACGACTTGCGACGATCACCGAAGCCATGACAGGACTTTCTCACGAGCGCCGCAATGCCTTGCAAAGAGGTCAAGCTTCGCTCGACATGCTGATGGACGAGCTGTCAGACAATCCGAACGCAGTACGTCTCGTCGAGAGAATTCAGGTTGCGCAGGACGACCTTCAGCGGCTTTACGAAGATGTGAAAGCCTACGCAGCGCCGATTCGTCTGACGCCATCTGTGTGCCGTTTCGACGAAATCGTGCAGCAGACCTGGGCCGAGCTGTCGTCCCAGCGGAATGGATTTCCGGTCACGCTCACCGCGTCGTCGGATACTTCCAGCACAGAAGTGATGGCCGATCCAAATGCACTGCGTATGGTCTTTCGCAATCTACTGGAGAATGCATTGGCGGCTTGCGACGACGTGTCGATTGAAGTCTCGTACCGCGATGCGACGGTGTCTGGGAAAGCGGCCCTGCTCATTACGATCAGTAATGATGGCCCGGCAATCCGTGCTGACGTTGGTGACCACGTCTTCGACGAATTCTTCACGACACGCATGCGAGGCACCGGTCTGGGCCTGCCAATCTGTCGCCGTCTGGTTGAAGCACAGAACGACCGCATCGAACTGGGCAACTCCGAACGGGGTACGGAACGCCTGGAGTTTCGTTCGCCGCAGGATCGATCTCAGGCGGCAGTAGCTCATGCCTCATGACTCGAACGTCACGAGGAGCTGCAATGCCGAGACGGACGCGATCTCCTCGGACTTCCAGCACGGTGATTTCAATGTCGTCGCCGATGCGAATCGACTCGTGCTTTTTGCGGGACAGGACAAGCATCACAGACTCCTCCATGAATGGTGGCGCTCGCGAGCACGTTCTCCCCGGTACTCGCAGCCGGTCTCTGGATTCGAGCCAGCAGCTTGTAACTTCTGCAAATCGAATGCCGACACTCAGAATTCGTCAAAACTTGCTCAACGGGCTGCCTCGATCGGCGGCATTCTTCAGCAGAGCGATCTCCAATCCACAACCGAGCGAATTCAGGAAGTTCGTCAGAATCCACTGACTTTTCCTCATCATCGGAACGCCAATTGTAGGCTCTGTTGCCGGGCAAGCAGACATAGCGAACTCGCTTGGTCAAAGCGGTTCACACGCTGAATCAACCGCCACGTTCAATCACCGCATCCCGTGCGGGAAGTGTGCAGGCGCGCGAGGTTGGGCACACATCGGGGCTTCTGTTGGGAGGAGATATTCTCGTGAAGACTGCAGCAACGGCTCTGGAAAAACAATTCGCCAGCGACCACCGCGAACTGACACGCGGATTTGTGAGGCTGCTCGAACTTCTTGAGTCAGGCGATGGTGCAGAGGCCACCCGTCTGGCGAATCATCTCGATCAGGTCGCGGGCCCGCATATTGAGTTCGAAGAAACCGTCCTCTATCCGGCGGCCGAACGTGCCGAAGGAAGCGACTTTGCCGCACGGTTGTACGTCGCTCGAGCAAGAGTTTTTCTGCTCAGGCGGATTCTTCATAGCGACTCCACTCGTTTGAGGCCTCCCCTGATTGGAATCGGGACGTCAAAGCGAGAAACAAGTTCTTTCCCAGTTGTGCCGTCCCACGGGAGCCGTCGTGACGCGTCTGGTCTTTGAAGCTCGAGATCTGACGAAGACCTATCAGATGGGCGAGGTCCAGGTCCAGGCTCTGCGCGGCGTGGATCTTGATCTGTTTGAGGGTGAACTGACCGTTCTGCTCGGTCCTTCGGGCAGTGGTAAGTCGACATTGCTGAATATTCTTGGCGGGCTGGACGTCCCGACGTCAGGGACGGTTCGATACTGCGGCGTGGAACTGAACTGTGATGACGACGCTTCACTGACTCGGTTTCGACGCGAGCATGTCGGCTTTGTGTTTCAGTTTTATAATCTGATTCCCAGTCTCACCGCGCGAGAGAACGTCGCTCTGATTACAGATATCGCCACAGACGCGATGCGTCCCGACGAAGCGCTCGATCTGGTCGGCCTTGGCGAACGACTGGATCACTTTCCCGCTCAACTTTCTGGTGGGGAACAGCAGCGGGTAGCGATTGCGCGGGCCATTGCCAAGAAGCCGGACGTTCTGTTGTGTGACGAACCGACGGGAGCCCTCGACGGGACGACGGGCATCGTCGTGCTGGAGGTCATCGAGCGGATCAACCGTGAGCTGGGAACAACGACCGCAGTGATTACTCACAATGCGGTCATCGGTCAGATGGCCGATCGAGTCGTCACGATGTCCGATGGCCGGATTCAGAGTGCCGTGGTCAATAAACAGCGCCGTTCGGCGCAGGAGCTGACCTGGTAGAATGCGGACACTTCATCGCAAACTGATTCGAGACATGCTCCACATGAAGGGCCAGGTGATCGCGATCTGCCTGGTCGTCGCCTGCGGAATTGCGACGTTTGTGATGTCGCTCAGCACGATGGATTCACTGCGGGAATCGCGGGCTGTCTACTACGAGCGTTACCGGTTTCCGCATGTCTTTGTCTCGTTGAAGCGGGCTCCCGAAACGCTGCGGTCGCGACTGGAAGAGATTCACGGCGTGCGTGTCGTCGAGCCGCGAATCGTCGCCGAAGTCACGCTCGACATGCCGGGCATGGACGAGCCCGCCGTCGGTCGACTGATCTCGATTCCCGAGTCGCATCGTCCCGGACTTTGCAATCTTCATCTGCGGTCCGGACGGTATGTCGAACCGGGTCGCGATGACGAGGTCATCGTCAGCGAGGCTTTTGCGGATGCTCACGCGCTGAAACCGGGCGACGCGGTCACGGCCATTCTGAAAGGCCGGCTGCAGACGCTGCGAATTGTGGGCGTCGCTCTTTCGCCCGAGTACGTCTTTCAGATCCGTGGCGGCGAAATGCTGCCCGACGATCGACGTTTCGGTGTGTTCTGGATGGGCGAGTCCGGTCTGGCGGCAGCGTTCGACATGACAGGAGCCTTCAACAACGCCGTCGTCTTACTGATGCGAGGCGCGTCGGAAGATTCGGTGATCGAAGGCGTCGACAAGCTGCTGGAACAGTACGGCGGGCTGGGCGCGTACGGTCGTGACGAGCACGCTTCCGATCGGTACCTCAGTGACGAAATCCGGCAGCTGCGCGGGATGGGCATGATCGCCCCGTCGATCTTTCTGGGTGTCGCGGCGCTGCTGCTGAACATCGTTCTAAGTCGGCTGGTGGGAACACAGCGTGAACAGATCGCGGCTCTGAAAGCGTTCGGATACTCGAACGCCGACGTCGCCCGGCATTACCTGGGGTTCGTCGTCGTGATCGTCCTTGTCGGAACCACGCTGGGAACTGTCGGCGGAATCTGGATGGCTCGCGGACTGACAAGGGCGTACGCGAAATTTTATCGCTTTCCGATCCTCGAATACCGCATGGATCCTGGTGTTGCCGTCTTCGCTTTTGTGATTGCCCTGGTCGCTGGAGTGTTGGGGACATTACTCGCGGTTCGCCGCGCTGCAGCATTGCCACCAGCCGAAGCGATGCGACCGGAACCGCCAACATCCTTTCGAGCGACAATTCCAGAGCGACTGGGGCTGACTCGATTTCTGTCGCCCGCGACGCGGATGATACTCCGGAACCTGGAACGGCAGCCGATGAAGAGCGGCCTTTCGATTCTGGGCATCGCGATGGCGGTGGGAGTGCTGGTGCTCGGAAACTTTCTGGAAGACTCGCTGGACTACCTGATCGATCAACAGTTTCAGATTGCTCAACGACAGGACATCACAGTGGCCCTGGTCGAACCGGTGGCGGGCAGCATCGTCCGCGACGTTCAACACCTGCCCGGTGTGATCCGTGCCGAGCCGGTTCGATCGGTCGCGGCCCGCATGACGTTTGGTCATCGCTCGCGCCGCGTCGGCATTATGGGACTGCGGCCGGACATGGAGTTGTTGCAGCTGCTCGACGCGGATCGAAAACGGCTGGACGTGCCACCGGAAGGGCTGCTGATTTCGGAGAAGCTGTCACGCATTCTCGAAGTACAGCCGGGGCAGTCGCTCACCGTCGAAGTGTTGCAGGAAGGGCGACCAATTCGGAGCGTTCCCGTGGCCGGTTTGATCGACGACTTTTCCGGACTGGCGGCTTACATGAGCCTCGACGCGTTGAACCGGCTGATGCGCGAAGGCGAAACTGCTTCAGGACTCTACATTTCGGCAGACGCCGCGCAGTTCAACCGGTTGTATTCCGAACTCAAGTCATCGCCGCACGTCGCAGCCGTGACCATTCGCACGGGCATGCTTGAAACCTTTCGCGAGACGATTGCCGAGAACCTGCTGAGGATGAAGGCGTGGAACGTTTTCTTTGCCAGCGTGATCGCGATGGGCGTCGTCTATAACAGCGCGCGAGTGTCGCTTTCCGAACGCAGCCGCGACCTGGCGACGCTACGCGTTATCGGGTTCACACGTCGAGAGATATCGCTGATTTTACTGGGCGAACTAGCTGTTCTGACGACCGTCGCAATTCCAGTCGGACTATTCATCGGTCGCGGACTTGCAGAGCTGGTCGGTTTGGGACTGGACACCGAGCTGTACCGAATTCCTTTGATAATTGATGCGGAGACCTACGGATTTGCGGCCATCGTCACGGTGCTTGCATCGGTGTTGGCCGGGCTGATCGTCAGACGCCGACTGGACCGACTCGATCTCGTTGCGGTGTTGAAAACTCGCGAGTAGCAAACAGGTCAGCCAGTAGGTCAGGCTCTGCCTGACGGAGTGATTCCAGCAGGCACCACCTGCCTAACGGTCATGGGGAACAACGAATGCGACCTGTCTTAAAGCGAATTCTTCTGGTGGGCATCCTCGCTGCCGTTGCGGCTGTCATCGCGCTGGCGTTTAAGACACGCCCCGTGCTGGTTGACATGACTGGCGTGGCACGTGGGCCGTTGCAGGTGACCGTCGACGAGGACGGACGAACGCGAATTCGCGAGCCGTACGTTGTGTCGGCACCTCTGACTGGAAGGTTGCAGCGGATTTCGCTGGATCCGGGGGACTCCGTCGTCCGTGACGAGACCGTTGTCGCCACGATCGAACCAGTAGATCCGAGCCTCCTGGATGAACGCACGGTGGCGGAGTCCCGCGCCCGAGTCAGCGCCGCAGAAGCCGCGGTAAAAAGGGCGGACTCGCTGGTCGAAAGATCGAAGGTTAGTCTTGATCGCGCGGAATCGGAGCTCGGTCGCAACCATCGACTTGCTGAAGCGAACGCTGTCAGTTCGGACGAAATGGAATCCGCCGAGTTAACGTTTCAGGCGGCCGGGAAGGATTACCAGGCGGCGGTGTTCAGTCGCGAGATTGCCGAGTTCGAGCGGGAACTCGCCAGAGCCGCATCGGTGCGGTCAGGTCAGGATTCCGATGCTGCAGCGGCGGCCGAGTATCTCGTGATCCGTGCTCCGATTTCGGGCGAGGTGCTACGGGTGCTTGAAGAGAACAGCCGCGTGATTTCACCCGGTACACCGCTTCTGGAACTCGGAGATTCGACAGACCTTGAGTTGGAGATTGACGTCCTGTCGACAGATGCCGTGCGGATTCGCCAAGGACAGAAAGTGCAGATTGACCACTGGGGCGGCGATCACACACTGAACGGGACGGTGCGGCTGATCGAGCCGTCGGCGTTTACCAAAGTCTCAGCTTTAGGGGTCGAAGAACAACGCGTGAATGTTATCGTCGATTTGACTGATACCGCCGAGCAGCGATCGGGTCTCAAAGACGCCTTTCGTGTTGAAGCACATATCGTGACGTGGTCGAGCGACGACGTTCTGAAGATTCCGTCGAGTGCTCTGTTCCGCAACTCAGACAGGTGGAGCGTCTTCAGCATTCGAAATGGCAAGGCCGAGCTGGTGCACGTGACGCCAGGACATCGAAACTCGCTGGAAGTAGAGATCGTCGAAGGCCTTGGAGTCAACGACGAAATAATTCTCTATCCCGGAGACCGCGTCCGGCACGGCACGATGGTCGAACGCCGCCAGTGAGCGATGCGACCGAGAGCGAACCAGGTCTTAAATTGAAACAGTCAGCAGGAACACTTCTGTACCGAGTTGGCGAATCGGGACTCGCTGTCCTGATTGTGCATCCGTCGGGCAACTACAACCGGAAAGCCCCCTGGAGTATTCCCAAGGGGCTGGTCGACGCCGGCGAAGACTTTGAATCGACCGCCCGTCGTGAAACGCTCGAAGAAACCGGAGTTGCTGCGGAAGAACTTGTCGCTATTGGATCGATCGACTACTCGCGCAGCCGCAAACGGATTCACTGCTTCGTTGGGCCGGCACCGGGCGATGCGGAGCCGCATTGCGCGTCATGGGAGGTCAATCGGGCGGAGTTCGTTGCCATTGAAAACGCCCGCCAACTTCTGCATCCTGACCAGCGACCTTTTCTCGACAGGCTCCAACGACAACTCTCAGGTTAGCCCTCGACAGCGACTACTGACGGGTCGAAGGCTCGCTCGTGGGCACACGTCGGATGCACGGTGAGCACCGGGCACTTGGCTTTTCGAACGACGCGTTCGGCGACGCTACCGATCAGCATGTGTCCGACCGTGCCTCGGCCATGCGTGCCCATCACAATCAAGTCGCAGTTGTGCTCATTCACATAGGCAAGAATACCGGACACCGGATGGCCGTGTTCCCACTCTCGGTGAATCGTCAAGCCGGCTGCATCTTCAGGCTCGATCCATTCAGACATGGCGACATCGCTGAAGTCTTCCAGATCACGTGGCTGAGGGGTGTAACCGCCGAGCGCAGGCACGTAGACCACCGGATCTTCGATGACGTGGTACAGCGTGATAGTGGCCCCGAACTGGCGGGCCAGATTCAGTGCATAGCCTGTGGCCTCTCGTGCCGGCCCGCTGAAATCCGTTGGGACAAGAATCTGGTTAATCTTCATGGCTGGTCTCCTCAGTGGAACGTGTCTTGGTCGCTATGACTGAACCGAATGCAAGACCTCAGTGATCGAAGCTTTCGATGATGCGCCGTGCGCGATCGGCGTCTTTCGCCCGTGCAAGCAGCGTAATCTTCAATACGCCGGCCAGACCGGCCTGGTTCTCGCCTTCAATCCAGCAACTGATCCCATCCCGCTGCAGAGTCGCCTTGATGATTTCCGCCAGATTCGCATCAGTGACCGAGTACACCTCAACCAGTTGCATGGCTGGCGTTGTTTCCGGCTCCGTCTTCGGTGTCGTGACTGTCATCTGAGCGTCTCCCGTTGAATGGAGTTCCGTACGACGCCGGCTGGTATCGCGATCTCCGATTCAAAATTGCAAACCGTGTGCCACCACGCTGAGTCAGCCCGATGGGAACTTCTCCGAAAGCGAATCAGTGCACACTGAAGGGTATGGCGTTCGCATAAGTGCATTCCCGGCACATCGTCGTTGAATCAGCTGCGAGCGGCTTTGAAACACGTGTCACCACCGCACACCACCAACTGAAATGTCACAGCCGCAATACCTGAGATCGCTCAAAGCGATGTCACTTGGGAGAACAGCCATGAAAAGGTCATTACGCATCGGAACAGTCGCGGGGACGGGCGTATTTCTGCACTGGTCTTTCCTGTTGCTGTTCGGATGGTTGTTCATCACGCAGGCCGCCGACAGTGGGTTACTCGCCGCTCTGCAGACCGTCCTGTTTATCGCAGCCGTGTTTCTTTGCGTGACGTTGCACGAGATTGGCCATGCGACCATGGCTCGACGATTCGGGATCCGTACACAGGACATCACACTGCTGCCAATCGGCGGAGTGGCCCGGCTATGCCGCATTCCTGAAGAGCCCCACAAAGAGCTGCTGATCGCTCTTGCCGGTCCGGTCGTGAACGTCGTCATTGCCGCTGGGCTTTACGTCGGGATGGCCGTCAGCGGCTTGCGCGTCCTGCCGATCGAAGGTGCGGTGACCGAAGCGTCGTTCCTCACGTCGATGTTCTGGTTCAACGTCATCGTCGTCGCCTTCAACATGTTGCCTGCGTTTCCGATGGACGGTGGGCGAGTCTTGCGGGCACTCGTGGCGCGACGTCGCGACTACGTCGAAGCGACGCAGACAGCCGCCAGAGCCGGGCAGGCCATCGCTCTCGTGTTCATTTTCCTCGGACTGATGAATAACTGGCTGCTGGCCATCGTCGGCGTGTTCGTTTTCCTGGGAGCGACCGCCGAGGCGAAGTCCGTCGAAATTCGAGCCGTATCCAAAGGAGCCACGGCCTTAGACGCGATGCTGACCGACTACTTGACTCTCAACGGTCACCAACTTCTGACCGACGCGGTTCGCGCGCTACTGGCGAGTTCGCAGACAACATTTCCAGTGTTACTGTCTGATGGTAAAACGAGTCTGCTCACTCGGCCAACGCTGTTGAACGAACTGAAAGCCCGAGGCCCGGCAACAACTCTTGGAGACATCCTCCAGCAACCGGCGGCGAGTATTCCGTCAGGAATGAGTCTCGACAAGGCCGTTGAGAAACTGGCGGAGGCACGTGAGCCGCTGCTTGTCGTCAATTCATTGTCTCAGCCAGTCGGGATACTGACCGTGGACAATTTTCAGGAATGGGTGCAGGTCGAAGCCGCGATGAAATCTCACGCAGACAGCTCGAACCATCGACCGAAGCGAGAAAAAGATTCCTGTCCCGCATTCGACGATCCCCTGATTAAGGAACTCCTCGAACGCGAACGATCTGCACGGCCAACGACGTAAGCACCGTCTTGAGGCATGTCGGCTCTCGTGAACCGGCGTGTTTACTCCAGTGCCTAATGCGGTGTCAGGAGCACCGTTGTTGAACAAGTTGGTCAGCCTGAGGACCACGGAGATGTCGAAGGCGGTACGAAATAGCGGCCAGTGACCTCAGTGGATTTCGTGAGACGTACCTGATGTCAGAGCTCTGAGCCCATACTTAACAGTAGTTTTTGGCGTTCGCCGACGGTTCAACCAGTCATTGGTTGATTGACTCCCGTGTTGCAGCCATGGACTGCATTCGCACGGCGCAGACTTTGTATTCTGGGATTTTTGCGACGGGGTCGAGTGCGGCATTCGTCAGAACGTTGGCGTTCTGCCCGTTGGGGAAGTGAAAATTTGCGAAGACGAGCCCAGGAGAAACTCGCTCGGTGATTGACGCGAATGCCGTCATTGTTCCGCGGCGTGACTGGAGCTGGATGGGTGCTCCCATTTCGATGCCCAGCCGAGTTGCATCTTCGTGGGAAACTTCAACAACGGGCTCCGGGCACAACTCCAAGAGGACGTGGCTGCGGCGAGTCATCTCGCCACCGTGCCAGTGGTAAAGCACGCGACCTGTCGTCAGAAGCAGCGGATAATCTTCGTCGACAAGTTCATCGGGCGGCAGATGATCGACTGCGTGAAATCGGCCGCGGCCCCGCACAAACTTTCCGACATGAAGAATCGGTGTACCGGACGAGTCTTGATCTTTGACCGGCCACTGCAGCCGTTCGCCGCGTTCCAGTCTTTCGTATGAGACCCCGGCGTATGACGGTGCCAACGCAGCGATCTCGTCCATAATTTCGGATGGGTGGCTGTAGTCCCACGAAGCCTGCGGACCTGTCGTGTGTTTTGCTTGACGGGAGAGAATTCGTCGGGCGACGTCACTGATGATCTGCCAGTCCGGTCGAGCATTTCCGGTCGCGGGGACTGCTTCACGGAAAAGCTGCACTCGACGTTCGGTGTTCGTGAAAGTGCCAGTCCGTTCGGCAAACGTCACTCCTGGCAGCAGGATGTCCGCGTAGTGGGATGTCTCCGACGGAAAGATTCCCTGCAGCCCGCATCCAGTCAATGCAAACCGCCGAACGCAACATCACCGAAAGGCTGCAGGGGCTGCGGTCGGAGCACCATCAGTCCCGACAGACGTCGATCACCGAGGAGCTGCTGGATGTTGTCAGCGGATTCGAAGTTCTGAAACGCCGCGAAGTTCAGGCCACCGATGCATCTTCGCCAGCGTCATCGTCGGGAAACTCGATCGGGCACTGAAAGCCAGCAGGTTTGATCGCAAGAATCGAGCAGGTCAAATGAGCCAGCACCTGCTCCGCCGTGTTGCCGATCAGCAGGCCTTTAATTCCTGATCGACCGAGAGTACTCATCACAACGAGGTCGACCGATAGATCACTGACCGCTTCACGAATCATCACGTCAGGTGGCCCAACAGCGATGTGCCGGTTCGCAAGAGTCACTATGTCGCCGAGCCCACATTTCGAGATCACATTCGTCAGTTCGCGTTCGGCATCCGATCGCATCTGTGACCGATACTTTTCCACATCCTCGGGCGAAACAATCAGGTCGCGCATCTGAGGTTCGAAGTGATACTCGTCGGCGTGCAGGACGTGCAGTTCTGCCGCAAGCTCTCGGGCGAGCGAACCGGCGATTCGCAACGAGTCCTCGGCGGTGTCTGAAAAATCCGTCGGAACAGGCATCTTTCGGACCTGTCCACCATCGACGGGCGATGTCACCCACACAGGGCACGGACACTTGCGAACAAGCCGTCTTCCGGTATTCCCAAGCAGCATCCGCCCGAGTGCGTGCTGCTTATGGCTTCCCACGATGACCAGATCGTAGTCATTCGTCACTGCTTCCTTGAGTAGCTCGATCCAGGGCTTACCGGCCGCACGAAGTTCCGTTGCTCGCACACCCATCGCTTCGGCTTTCGCAACCAGGGCGTCCATCTGGTTTTGAGCATTGTCATGGACGGAGTCGATGACAGCCTAGTAGTTCTTTAGTTCGGCAAGCTGCCATGTAGCCGGGGTCAGATCGAAACACGGCAGCAGCGAGGTGAAGAACGTCACCTCAGCAGATGTTTGACTGGCAAGCCACAACGCTTTATCGACAGCCGTCCGACAGGTTGCCGACAAATTGTCACTGATAAGACGGCCGCCGTCGCACAAGTCGACTCCCACGAGAATCTTCTGAAAACGCTGCATTCTTACCGCTCCATAAATCGTTTTTTTTTCCCGTTGCACACAACGCAAGCGCCGTGCCATCTCGTATCGGTAGCTCAATCGACCTTGAATCCTTTGGGATCGCGCGAATCCGCACGCAGCGTGCGGCCCCTGTCAGCCACGAGTTCTGCCGATCACGTGGACGCTATGTGCCGAAGAAGTGCTGCGGTTTGAAGCCGCCGCGGCCGGTGCTTTCACGAAAGCGTTGCCAGCTTTGAGCGATCCGGGCGTCTTCTTCCTGCTGCAGTATCTCGGTCAGCCAGTCGTCGGTATCCTGTAGTCGCACGCCAAGGATTCCCGCTGCGTTGGTCGCCAGTTTCCACGCCGCAGGCCGCGACGCTTGAAGTAGATCGTCAAAGCCGGCTCGCGGAATGACGAGCAATCGGACATCGGTCGCGGCGGTCGCTGTTGCGGCGTGAGTACCGCCGGAGAAGAACGAGCTTTCCCCGAAGACATCGCGTTCACCGATCCGCATCAGTTGCGTTCCGAGGCTGCCTGCCGTTGGAAGCTGGAGGTCAACCTCGCCCTGCAGAATGACGGACAAGGATTCGTTTTCGCTCTCTTGTTCGAAGATCATCGTTCCCTGGGAGACGGAACGAACTTCACTGATGGCCACGAGTTCGGACAGCTCTTCGTGAGTCAGCCCGTTGAGAATAGGTACTTCGGTCAGTAGTTCGACTTTGACATCTTCCCCCAACCGACCGGCAAGAGCGACCGGTTGCGTGTCGTCACGTTCGAGAATGATCAACACGGACGGTGTGCCATCGTTCTTACCGGAACCATCGAGAGTAAGTTCGCGTGACGGCCTCCAGCCTTGCCTGAACAATCGGTTCACAGACGCCACGGTGTCGGGAGAGACGACTTCACATCGGTAAATAGTCATAGCCTGTTCCTTTTCTTGATTGTTGGAGCGTGCGGGATCGCTCGGATAAGTGTGCGGCCATCGGAGCCCGGCGAATCAACACTGCTGAAGACTCCGTTGTTACTGCAGTCACGGCTTCCGACGACTGATGGCCTGAGACTTGCAACCTGCATGCCGGAGGCGTCTGTCACTACATCGCGATTCTCGTCTACGCTGCCGGAGGTCATTGACATGCACGACTGGCATCGCCGCGAAGGGGCTCCGTTTCCCCTGGGCGTCACGTGGGTTCCGAACGATGAGGCGTACAACTTCGCTCTCTATTCGAAGCATGCCGAACTGGTCGAACTGCGGCTGTATCGAGCGGACGACCTTCACTCGCCACAGGTCACCATCGAGTTCGATCCCTTGCACAACAAATCGGGTCCGATCTGGCACTGTCGAGTGCCGCAGCTTCAAGTGGATGGCGCGAAGTACTACGGGTACCGTATCGACGGTCCTCAGCCAGCCAGCGGTTTTCAACTGCACCACTTCGATCACGAAAAGTTGCTACTTGACCCTCATGCAAGAGACGTCTTCTTTCCCCGAAAATTCAGTCGGGAAGCAGCTCGGTTGCCAGGCTCAAACGAGGGACGGGCTCCATTGGGAGTGCTCGAGACGACTCGCTGCGCATTCGACTGGGAAGGCGACGCGCCCGTGCGGCACGGATTTGATCTGATCTGATCTGATCTGATCTGATCATTTCGAGATGCACGTCCGCGGCTTCACCATGCGGGAGAACTCGTGAGTTACTGATGCCAGTCCGCGGCACATTTGCTGGGGTCATCGAAAAGATTCCCTATCTGCAGGAACTCGGCGTGACAGCTGTCGAGCTGATGCCGGTCTTTCAGTTTGACCCGGACGAAGGCAACTACTGGGGCTATATGCCGCTGAATTTCTTCGCTCCGCACGAACAGTACGCGTCGAGTCCCGGGCAATGTCTGCCGGAAGTCGAGTTCCGCGAGATGGTCAAGCAGCTTCATCGGGCAGGTATCGAGGTCATTCTGGACGTCGTTTACAACCACACTTGCGAGGGGAATCGTGACGGCGCGAACTACAGTTTCAAAGGTATCGATGCCACGCGTATTACGTTCTGACCGGCGATCCTGAGCATCCTTATGCGAACTTCAGCGGCACTGGAAACACGCTCCACACGGCCAATCGGGCCGTCCGCCAGCTCGTGATCGACAGCCTCCGTTACTGGGTGAAGGAGATGCACGTCGACGGGTTCCGCTTCGACCTTGCATCGATCTTCACACGGAACAGCGACGGTTCGATTAACCGGGATGATCCACCCATCTTCGGCCAGATTGCGGCAGACCCGGATCTCAATGGAGTCCGGCTGATCGCCGAGCCGTGGGATGCCGCCGGCTTGTACCAACTTGGACGCCGCTTCCCAGGCACACAGTGGATGCAGTGGAACGGAGCCTATCGCGACGCACTGCAGCGCTTCGTCAAAAGCGACGGCGGCGTAGTCCCCGAGTTGATGACGCGACTCTACGGCAGCACGGACCTGTTTCCCGACGATCGCTTCCACGCGCTGCAGCCGTTCCAGAGTGTGAATTACGTGACCTCGCACGACGGTTTCAGCCTGTATGACCTGGTGAGTTTCAACGAGCGACGCAACGAGGCCAACGGTCACGACTACACGGACGGTCATCACGATCACTCGTGGAACTGCGGTCATGAAGGCAGTGAGCTCGTTCCTGAAGAAGTCATGACGCTGCGACGGCGGCAGGTGAAGAACTTCTTCACACTGCTGATGCTCAGTAACGGAACGCCAATGTTTCGAATGGGGGACGAGTTCCTGCAAACTCAAGGCGGTAACAACAACCCGTACAACCAGGACAACGAAACCAGCTGGCTGGACTGGGACCGCCTGGAACAGCACCAGGATACCTTTCGGTTCTTCCAACTGATGATTCAGTTTCGGAAGTCGCATCCGTCGATCGGCCGCTCGCGATTCTGGCGAGACGATGTCCACTGGTATGGGACAGGTCACGCTCCCGATTTGTCATGGAACTCAAGATCGCTGGCGTTTTCACTCACTGGCGATTCCCACGGAGACGGCAACCTGTACGTCATGATCAACGCCTGGTGGGAACCCCTTGAGTTCGGCATTCACAAGGGCGCTCCTGAAGACTGGTCGCGAGTTGTCGATACATCCCTTATCAGTCCACACGACATTCTGAAACCGGGTGATGAAGTGCCCGTCACCAGCCCGTTTTACACAGTTGGTCCGCGATCGGTTGTCATCTTAGCCAGCCAGTAACTTAGGAACTGTCCCGAAATAAGTTCCTTGTTTGACCCGAAGCCGCAGGCGATGGTGTTTCAGACGCCGGCACGCATTCAAAACACCATCGCCTGCGGCTTCGGGTCAAACAAGGCTACGGAAATCGGAAATCTATTTCGGGACTGATCCTTAGTCGATCCCACAGTAATTCGGACGGGTCGGCGACGTTCTGTCGTAAACAATCTGGTACAGTCCAATTCGGTACGTTGATTGCCCATTAATTGTACGTTCCGAGATGTTACTCAAAAAAGGAGTGAGGTGTCTGATGTACTGGCTACCCCGCAAGAAAGTGCTTGTCCCAACGGACTTCTCCGAAGCGTCAGCGGATGCGATGCATACGGCTCTGGCAATGGTCGAATACGGTCACTGCGTGCACACCCTGCATGTGGTCGAGCCGACGCCAGACGATTTGATGGCTGAACAACTGCAAAAAACCGGCAGTCTGGAGGAAGCAGAAGCAACTCGTCGTGAAGCCTGTCAGCAGCGACTGGCTGCCTTTCTGACTGATCATGAATTCGACGGTCTCTGTGGTGCCGTCTGTTCGGGCGATCCGGCGTTGTCCATTACGCACTACGCGAAAGAGAACGACATCGACCTGATCATCATGGCCGCTCACGGTTACGAAGAAGGCGAGAAAATTTCGATGGGGTCCGTCACGGAACGGGTTCTGCACAATGCAGATTGCCCGGTTCTTGTGCTGCGTCCCGACGGTCGAGTGTCCAGCAAATCCTCACGAGCCGGTATTCGTGAAAGCAACGGTTTTTCAGCAGTCGAATCCCCGTCGCACCTTGTTAGTTCGATAAGGCCTCGGTAACGCCGAAAAGACGTTGCCGCACAGACTCAAACCTCGTGACGGCAAAGCGTGATAGTTCCCTGAATCTGGGAACACATTCATGTTGTGTATCAGCGAACCGTTGACGCAGACGTTGCGGGTTTCTGCCCCTGTGGACTGCGAGGTGCGCCTCGCTTCTGACAGAGCACGAATGCGGGATGGCTGTTGTCGGATGGGGCGGAGTTGACCGTCCAGCATTGCTTGAGATGTTCGACGTCGTGTGGTGGCTGAAGATCGCCGGTCTGCTCATCGAACCACTTTGCACAGTGAACTCGTGCGTTGCTCAGACGAACGCCAGCCAAATTGGTACCGGATAGAATGGCGTGTCTGAGGTCTGCTCCTCTCAAGTCCGCTCCGCGGAGATCAGCACCGGTGAGGTCAGCATCGTGTAGATCAGCATCCTTGAGGTTCGAATCGATCAGGCGAGCATCAACCAGGTCGGCATCGCTCAGATCCGCGGATTCCAGATTGCTCATCTCGGCCGTGCTGAGCGTCGCACCGGTCAGATTGGCTCCCCACAGGTCGGCATCAATCAGTCGCGCAGCGATCAGGCACACGTGGCTGAGATTTGCTCCTGACAGCGACGTATTAACCAGATCAGCATCGCGAAGTGTCGCGTGCGAAAGGTCCGCTTCGTTCAACCGGGCATTGATTAGATCGACACCTGACAGGTTTGCGTGAATGAATTGTGCCTTCTCGGCGTTCGTGTTGATCAGGCTGGCGTCTTCGAGGCAGGCCTTTGAAAATGTCGCGCCTGTAAGTACTGCCCAACTCAGGTCGGCGGAGTCGAGCCGAGCGTGCTCCAGATTCGCGACTGTCAGATTTGCTTCGGTAAGGTCCGCATTCTGAAGCTGAGCCTCGTTAAGATTGGCACGCGACAGATCGGCCCCCGCCAACCGAGCATTTACAAAATCGGTACCAACGAGGTCGGCTCCTGACAGGTCAGCGCCTTCCAAATTGCTTCCGCTCAGCGAGAGCCCGGACAGATCTCGACCGCTGAAGTCAGCATGGGCGAGATCAAGGTGTTCGTAAACGTTATCGTCCCGCCAGCGTTCGATGGCCTCATTGCCGCCAGAGACAACATCAAGGTGTTTCGGATTCGCCATTTTCTGTTTCCCGATTGCAAGATTTGATTGTTGTATAGAAATACGAAGACGGCGACGCGTGCTTCCACCGTGAAGCCGCGTGCCGCCTGCCGCGTGCCGCGTGCCGCCTGCCCTCGCCGAATCGTCGTCCTACTTTGCTTTCGCCACGCGTTTTGAATTGATGGCCACGCGATGCGATCTGGCATCCTCGGTCTTTGGCAGCGTGATCGTGAGAACTCCATCCTGATACTCGGCCGCCACGTCGGCTTCCTTCACACTGCATGGCAGAGCAACCGTGCGGCGGAATGAACCACTGCGACGTTCGACTCGGTGATACTTCTTCTCCTTGTCCTCTTCCTTCTTTTCTTCTTCGTGCTTTCCGGTGATCGTCAACGTGTCTCCCGTGACTTCGATGTCAATTTCTTCAGCCGACATCCCTGGCACATCCAGTTTGGCTTCGAGCGTGCCGTTGCATTCGGTCAGGTCGAGCGACGGGGCGTGCTCACCGAGAGGCCACTCGCCATCCCAGCCTTCGCCGAATCGATTGATCAGTTCGTCGATCTCGTGACTGAGCAGACTGAATGGGTGAGCCGGGATCAGGTTTCGCAGACCTCGAGCTCCGGAACGTGTGAGACCAGACATGACTAACTCTCCTTCATAAAACAGTCCAATGGAAATTTGACCGCTGAGTGCGGTCGTGATTGTCCGGAACTTCTGATGACGTCGCTCGAAATTACGAATGTGCGTGCGGCGCGCGACCGGTCGCTACTTTCAGGTCGTTCTGAAGTTGCTCCACTCCGTCGACCGAAAGCACGGCGGCTGTCGCCAGCTGTTTCTGGTAATAGCTGAGAACCTGCCCGCTGAGTCGGACCAGCCCCTCGTGAATCTGGACGTCGACAGCTCGCAGCGATTGGCCAGCGATCTTAAGCAGCGCCTGTTGGACTCGAGCCCGGAGTTCATCAACTGCACGTTGGTTCGCTTTATGAATGGTGTGACTGTCGTGAGACCCCGACTCGATTGGGGTTTTGGATGGCGAAACGGGCTTGACCGGCGAGATCGTTAAAGGCATCTGGTCAACTCTCCATTCAATGAGAAGTCCATGGTGACGCGACTGAGGAAAGTGCAGAGTGGACCACCGTGTCCCGCTCTTCATGTGGGCAGCGACGAATAAAAAAGCCCTTGCATACCGAACTCCAGGTTTCGGCAGGCAAGGGCTGTCATCGCCCGTCAGGCAAGGGCTGTCATCGCCCGTTGTGAGTTGTCATTAGCAAAAGCGAGGCCCATCTGAATAAAAATCACAAATGGGTCATTCTGCGAGCTACAGCGGTCATTCGAAGATGGCTCTCAAGTCCGGCAGAGTACTGGTTCCGGCAAAGCATTGATTACGAATTCCGAAGTTTTCAAGAGGAATTCAGAGATAATCCTGCCTGCCGCGGTGCGGTATCAGGTGCCGGCGTATCGGCGACTGCTCGACAATGTCTCGCGACCTTCGCGACCGCACAGTTGAGCGGATTTGCACGTAGCTTTCAGAGAACGTAAGCGTACGCTCCGCCCATCTGACGCAGCGGCTACCAGAGTTTGACCTGGTGGTCGCTGAGGAGAATTTTTGCGTAGGAATCCCAGACTTCCTTTCGCAGTGCTTGGGCATGACAAGGGGTATCAGTCCCTTGCCTTGATTAAGCGCTCGGGCATGCGTAAGTTCATACTAATTCTGTTTGTACAAATGCGTACCGTCTCCGATTGGCCTGTTTGTGCAAAGGCGAACTGATTGGAGCATGGACTGACGATTCACTCTCGGTTTGGAGCGACGGGCCGTGACACCCGAAACCATTCGGCAGAGATTCGATGAGCTGAAAGCGTACGTCGGTTGGACGGACCTTGACGCCGCGAGAGTTCGTATGACGGCTCCTCTGCTGGAGCCGCATTTGCCGGCGATCGTGGATGACTTTTATGCGGAGATCGAGCGTCATCCTGCCGCCCAACAGGTTATCACCGAAGGCGCAGTGCAGATTGAGCGGCTCAAGCAAACGCTGATTGGATGGCTGAAGGAGTTGCTCTCCGGACAGTACGACGAGGCCTACGCCGCGCGCCGATTGAAGGTCGGCTGTCGGCACGTCTCGATTGGCCTCGCCCAGATTTACACAAACATGGCCCTGTCGCGGATGAAGAAGTGTCTGCTGCGAGCGTTGCGGGATAGCTGGACCGGCGACTCGGACACGCTGCTGAACGTGATCGAGTCTCTCAGCATGGTCATCGACATGGACCTGGCGCTGATCCAGGAAGCGTACGAGTCGGAACACAATTCGTTGCTGCAACGGACGGAGCGGCTTGCAACACTCGGGCAGGTTTCAGGAGGGATTGCTCACGAACTGCGGAATCCGCTGAACGCGATAAAGACGTCGGTTTACTTTCTTCAGCATGCAAAGAACCCGAACGCCGAAAAGACCAGCGAGCATCTCGAGCGAATTGGTCGGCAGGTCAACGTTGCCAATCGAGTGGTGACCGCGTTGTCCGACTTTGCCAGGCAGCGTGCCGCTGAATTGTCACCGTTTTCGCTGCAGGAGTGTTTTGCCGACGTGCTGGAAACGGTTCCACCACCCGAGAAGGTTCAGTTATCGCTGTTGATTCCTCAAGACCTGCCGCGGGTCATGGGCGACGTTGATCAGTTGCGTATTGTATTCGATAATCTCCTTCGCAACGCCGCCGACGCCATTGAAGAGTCCGGCGAGATCGTCGTGACTGCCGAGCAGGAAGGCGATCTCGTACGACTCAGTATTCGAGACACCGGGTGCGGTATCTCTCGTGACGACCTGCCGAAGATCACGGAGCCATTGTTTACGACCAAGGCACGCGGCATCGGACTCGGGCTGGCGATCACGCGAGCCATCCTTGAAAAGCACGGAACCAGATTGGCTGTTGAGAGCACAGTCGACGAAGGAACCACGTTTTCAGTAATGCTGAAAGCAGAGAAGTGAGGAATCGATCCAACGATTCACCTTTGAAGGAGCAACCATGATAACCACGACTCGCAACATACTGGTTGTCGACGACGAGCCGGATATTCGTGACACCGTCGCCGACATTCTGAACGACTTTGGCTACGAAACCGACACGGCTTGTGACGGCCCGGATGCGCTGGCGAAGGTTCGCAGCAGGTCGTACGACGTCGCGCTGCTGGACTTCAGAATGCCCGGCATGGACGGTCTCACTCTGTTTCGCGAAATACGCCGTGTTTCCCCGGAAACATCGGCAATTCTGGTCAGTGCCTACACCGGCGACGGTGTGGCGGAAGAAGCATTGGGTAGCGGCATTCGGCGGGTCATTTCCAAACCTGTCGACATGAACGAAGTCATTGCGGAAGTTGATCGACAGCTCGAACGCCCCGTCGTGCTGGTCGTCGATGACGATTCCGATTTCTGCCAGTCCATTCGGGACGTGCTCGATGGTCAGGGTTTCCGAGTCAGCATTGCGGAAGACGAATCGGTGGCAGTCCGACTGCTCGATTCGCGACAACCGAACGTCGTCCTGCTGGATATGAAGCTTGGTGAGGGCAGCGACGCATCAGTTGTTTTCGACGCCATTCGAACATCGAGTGTTGATACGGGCATCGTTCTGGTGACGGGTCATCGCCCGGAAACGGAATCGGCCATTAAGGAATTGATGAGTAACGGAGCGGCGGCTGTGTGCTTCAAGCCGTTGGATGTAAACTGCCTGATTGACACACTTCAGAAACTGGTGTGACGGTTAAGAAAGAACCGAGGCGAGAGAATGCCGGGGACCATTCGAATTCTGGCGATCGAGGATGATGCGGATACGCAGGCCAACCTGCGCGACATCCTGGAGCTCGATGGCTATGCAGTGGACGTCGCCTCGCGCGTCAGCGAAGCGCTGAACCGCAGCGACTGGTCGGAGTACACCGCGATTCTGCTGGATCGACGCCTGCCCGATGGAACCGCCGAAGAACTGCTGCCGCAACTTGTAAAGCTTGCTCCGAGGGCCGGAGTCGTCGTCGTTACCGGACATGCCGACTTCGAAGGCACAATCGCGGCCTTGCGGCTGGGCGTCACTGAGTACCTCCTCAAACCGATCGATCCCGAAGCACTGCTGGCCAGCGTGCAGCGAATCGTGCGAGTCCGACAGGCCGAAGAACGAGCACAACAGGCTGAACGTCTCGCGGCGGTTGGCGAGATGATGGCCGTGCTGGTCCACGAAAGTCGAAATGCCTTCCAGTTGGCGGGAGCCAGTCTCGACATGCTCGAATGGAATCTTGAAGGAGACGACGAAAACCTGAAGCTGGTCGAGCGGGTGCGGAAGCATCAGGCTCGCGTCAGTCGGTTGTTCGAAGATGTGCGGGGCTATGCGGCGCCGATCCTGCTTGACCGCCGCACTGTCGACATCACAACCGTCCTGCGAGATTCCGCAGACCAGGTCCGCACGCTCCATCCGTCACGCACCGTGCGGATTGACATCGCGGATTCAGGATCGGACGCGGCACCGTTCGAAGTCAGCGTCGACGTTTGTCGGATGGAACAGGTCTTTCGTAATTTGTTCGAGAACTCGGTCGCTGCATGTTCTGATCCCGTCGAAATTGGCATCGCATGTGCATGGGGTGACTCCGGCGACGAAACGATCATTGAGATGCGCTATCGCGACAACGGTCCGGGACTTTCGACCGATTGCCGACGACGCATTTTCGAGCCATTCTTTACGACCAAACCCAAAGGAACAGGTCTGGGTATGGCCATCACGCGGCGCATCATTGAAGCACACGGTGGCACGATCATGGCTGCCACTCCCGATGGACATTCCGGTGCCGAGTTTCTGATCAAGCTTCCAGCAGCACGTGACTCAAGCTCCAACGCGTTTTCATGACCGATATCCCACACAAACTGAATGTCGTCATCGCGGACGACGAGCCGGAAATGCTGGAGTACGTTACGCATCTGGTGACTCGAGCGGGACACCGTGTTGTCGGAGTCGCAGAAAACGGGGTTCAGCTGATCACGCAGCACCGGAAGCATTCACCGGACCTGATCATCACGGACGTGCGGATGCCCGAGCTCGACGGAATCGAGGCGGCGACCCGGTGTTTCATCGAACGACCGGTGGCGATCATTGTAATCTCCGCTCACCACGATCCGGAATTGATTCAACGAGCTACCAACGATCACGTGCTGGCCTACCTGGTAAAACCAATCAAGGCAACGGACCTGGAACCAGCCATGTCGATCGCTATGCAGCGTTTTCGCGAATTCCAGGCTTTGCATCAGCATGCAGCGTCTCTGGAACAGGCGATGGAAGACCGCAAGATCGTGGAGCGTGCGAAAGGCCTGCTGATGCGCCGCAGCAATCTGTCTGAACCCGACGCGTTTCGAGAACTCCAGCTGCTCTCCAGTCGCGAGAACGCCAGGATGGTCGACGTCGCGCGGCGAATCGTGTCTGCGGACCCGTAGTACATCGGTTCGACGTACATCGGTTCGACATTAACCGCCGTGTAATTCTGAAGACGACTACAACTTCTGGTCGACTGTTCCACTCAAACAGGACCACACGATGAAGGCGATGATCCTCCGCAGGACGTGCTCGCTGAATGATTGTGACGAGCCGCTCGACTGCGTCGATCTGCCGATTCCCGAGCCGCAGGAAGGTGAAGTGCTGCTGCGCGTGAGTGCGTGCGGCGTCTGTCACACGGAGTTGGACGAGATCGAAGGACGAACTCCGCCGCCGTCCTACCCGATCGTGCCCGGCCACGAAGTCGTCGCACGCGTCGAGCGATGCGGTCGTGACGCCACGAAACTGGCTGAAGGTCAACGTGTCGGCGTCGGTTGGATTCACTCGTCGAGTGGCGACGAGTTTGAGAATCTGAACCCGGAATTCTGCGCCACCGGTCGAGACGTCAATGGCGGATACGCCGAGTTCATGACCGTCCTGGAAAACTACGCCTATCCGATTCCCGATGTTTACTCGGACGTGGAAGCGGCCCCGCTGCTGTGTGCGGGAGCCGTCGGTTATCGAGCCCTCAAGCTGACGAATCTTCGCGATGGCCAGCGACTCGGCCTGACCGGATTCGGCGGGTCGGCTCACATTGTCCTGCAGCTTGCGCGGCATCAGTTTCCAAACTCACCTGTATTTGTCTTTGCTCGCGACCCGGCCGCGCAGGAATTTGCGAAGCAACTCGGAGCCGACTGGGCCGGTGACACGACTGACCGACCACCCGAACAACTCGACGCGATCATCGACACGACTCCCGTGTGGAAACCAATCGTCGAGGCGCTCGCCTGTCTGGCTCCGAATGGTCGTCTGGTGGTCAATGCGATTCGCAAAGAGAACGACGACATCGAGGAACTCACCCGTCTGAGTTACCCCGAACACTTGTGGATGGAACGGGAAATCAAGACCGTCGCCAACGTCACGCAGTTCGATATCCGAGAGTTTCTCCCGCTGGCCGCTGAGATCACGATTCGATCGGAGGTTCAGCTCTACTCGCTCGAAGATGCAAACAAAGCGTTGATCGACTTGAAACGAAAACCTGTTCGCGGGGCAAAGGTGCTCGTCATAGACGGCAGTCTTCGCACGTAGAGTCTGTAATTGACTCGGGGGGGGCGTCTCTATGAGCGTCTTTGTTCGCGGCGAATGATCTTGTGGCACTTCACACACGCAAGCGTCATTTGCATGTATGCCAGAGTCGCGTCTTCGATTTCTTTTCGCTCCGCCCCGGATTCAATGCCCTGAAGAGTCGTCCAGAAGATCTGCAACTGAGCCCGATACTCCGGTGACGGATTGTTGATCCATTGCTGCCGAGCAACTCGCTGCAACTTCTGCGAACTCTCCTGCAGAGCCGCGAAGTCTTCCTGAGCAAGACTCGTCAGCAAAACGTGAGTATGGTGCAGTTTATCCTTCATCACCGTGGCCGGGTCGGAAGCTTTGTGATTCTCAGGAGACTTTTCATCGGCTCCCAGAATACCCATCAGGAAGCTTCCAACCACGACGACGATTCCGGCGACTATTGTCAGATGAAACTTCACGGGAACACTCCTTCGCGGCAGATACTCAGGATCGATTCCGGACGCAGGCACCTCTGGACCTCAGTCCGCCTCGATCAGAACAGCGACTCATTTTGCCTTCGGTTTTTTAACGGCGGCAGCATCGGCCGAGGGCTGCGGCTCAGGCCGTTTTCCGTGTGCCTTTGCCGGTGCAACTCGCTCGTTATCGCGTAGCAATTTGTGGCACTCAACACACGACCGGTTGACGTCGAGCCACGATTCCAGTGCCCCGTCAATGTTGCCATCATCCGCATGTCTGGCGAGTTCCCGGGTCGCAAACTGGTAGCGATTGAGCTGCTTGTGATACTCAGACTGCTGGCGGAATTCCCGACCTCGAAGCCAGTACTCGAGAGCGTCAACGACCTGACCGGCTCTTGCCTGCCGGGCGACACCTTCGAGGTTCCCGCGTGTCAGCTCGGTAAAGATGAGTTGAGATGACGCCAGCTTCATCTGCATCCAGCGATCGCCTCGCCCGGTTTTGTCACTCTTCTTTTCCGCGTCTGCCACTTTCGTGGATGCTTTGTCAACGTCTTTCGCCGGGGGCTTCGAGCGTTCTTTGGATTTCTTTGCGGGATCCGACGCGAGGGCAGTCAGTCCAATCGCGAAAGCAATCGTCAGGCAGATGCAAGTGGTGAGGCGAGTCATCGTTACGTCTCCATCGGTGAAAAGGGGCGGTTACGGTCTGTGTCTGGCGGCGAGGTTGTCATCAAGTCGTCGCGGCGAGTTCACTGATGTGCTGACTGATCGTGGCTCCGTCCAGGTGCGTGTAGTCTTTGGCGAGCTCATGTTCGACGAGTTGGCTGAGCGCCGGCGTGAGTGCGTTCCTCAGCTCGCCCAGGAACAGCGGGGCAGCTACCAGAATCATGTGCCCGAACTGGCCGCGTTGTCGGACTCCTTCGAGGTGTGCAACGACTTCACGGGCAAAATCTGCGGCGGTGTGGTGCCGATGATCCAGGTTCGGATCGCCGGACTCGGAACCGGCTATGGATCCGCCACGAAATGAGCCAGGACCGTCGGTGACTCCGTCACTCATCCGTTCACGTGATTGCGGATGCCGAAGTGTCGAGACGGCCTGCAACTCGGCATCAGGTCCACCGCATTGTTCAAAGATGCGAGCGACGGCGCGGTCAGCAATGACGATCCAGGTCGCGTTGGAAGTACCGCAGGCTTCTGCCTTCACTTTCTGCAGCGCATCCTCCAGTGAATCACAAATCGGCCACAGCGTGTCGAGTCGAGTGATCCGCAGGACATCTTTTTCGACTGCCGAGACATTGCAGAACGCCATCTCGCCGCCTCGGCAGCGAGTCTTCTTGAAGAGAAGCGTGAAGAAACCCAAGGCCGTCGAGCCCGTGTACTCGATCTTCGAGAAATCAACGACGACATTCGGGCCGCCGTCTTTTGAAATTTGTCCAAGGATCTGACTGGCCTCGGATTCGATCTGCGCGAAGTCAAACTCGGTGAGATTTCGCTGTGGAGTGACGATGATCGTGTGGTCGGCTCGTGCGAGGGCAAACAGTGGCGTATCCGTCATGGCTTAATCCCTGGTTTGGAGACGTCGGCAAAGGCGGACGTCGAGTGGCGTGTTTCACTAATGACTGTCGAATGCAAAACATGGGCCAACATTTTCGACCATTCCTGATTGACAGATCGTAAGTCTGTCGCGGCGAGCGCTGCGGTAACTCCCCCGTACTCTGTGCACGCTCGAATCAAGAGCCTCGTGAGTCGCGAATTTCCAATAGTTTTCTGAATTCTCCGGGCCTGACATTCCGAATGTCGATCTGCGGTGTCTGGCGAAAGCCTGCCGAATTTGCTGATTCTTCCGGCTCGATCGGTCGATACAGAAGAAGTGGAGTTCCGTAGTCCAACTGCCGCAATGCCTGGTTCTGATGGTTCACCAATTCGCCGTACCACTTGCGATCCTGCTGCTGGTCGCAAGTGTCGCCCCGGCTCAGGACAGCAATCCCTCGGCGGCGGTCAACTCAACGGAGCGGCTTGCGCGCGAAAATGAGAGCCTGCGTGCGGAACTGCACGCACTTCAGTTGTCGGTCGAGTCACTGACTGAGCGATTCGAGCTGCAGGAACAGTCGCGATCACACGACGTCGTCCCAGGCTTGATGGTTCCAGATCAGCGTGCCTGGCAAAAGGGCCGTTACCAGATCGTGCCTTATGGCATTGGGTGGGTGAACATCGCCTATGACACGTCACGAACGCAGTCTGGACCTTTCACGATCTTCGCTCAATCTGAAGACGTTGAGGGCGAACCCGGCTTCTCGGTAAATGCCCGGTCCAGCCGCTTTGGCGTGCGTGTATCAGGGCCTGAAATCTTTGGCGGCGAAACCACTGGTCGACTCGAGTTTGATTTCTTTGGCTCCACGCAACTGGAGAACCGCGCCGGAATTCTACTGCGGCATGCCTATGGTGGATTCATCGGCGAAAACTGGCGTGCGGTGGGCGGGCAGACGAACGATGTGATCTCGCCGCTCGATCCCAACATGCAGAATTACACGCCGGGCTGGGGAGCAGGAAACCTCGGTTACCGCCGGGCTCAGTCACGTTTCGAGTGGTGGCAGGACGTCCCCGACGCGGGCCGATTCACTTTGCAGGGTTCAATCAATCAGACGATCGTCACGGACTTCGCGACTGATCCACTCACTGGTGGAGAAGATGCCGGCTGGCCAACCATCATGGGCCGCGTCGCGTTTCGTCCTGAGTGCGGCAGGCACGCAGCTTCTCCACAAGCCGGCTGTGGCCCGCGTGCCGGATACATGCCACCGGGAGCGAATACTGACCTGCGTCCGGAGATCGGCTTCTCAGGACACATCGGCCGCGAGCAGGTTGACTTCACCACAGCTCCTCTGGCCGACGACCTGCAATTCACCAGTTGGTCATTCAACGTGGATCTCTTTGCACCGCTGACAGATCGAATCGGCTTTCAGGGCGAATTCTTCATCGGCGAAGTCCTCGGCACCTTCCAGGGAGGGATCATTCAGGGCATCGACCCGGTCTTGCGTCGCGGCATCCGATCCACCGGCGGATGGGGTGAGGTCTGGTATCACGTGACGGATAAAGTCCACACTCACGTCGGCTTCGGCATCGACGACCCACGCGACACTGACCTGTCTGCCGGCCGCCGCTCGCAGAATCATTTCTGGTTTGCCAACGCCGTCTACGACGTGACCGAGCTGTTCAGCATCGGCCTTGAAGTCAGCCACTGGAAGACAAAGTTCGTCGGTCTTGCGGACGGCGAGGCGGTCCGCATTGAAACTGTCATGAAGTACCGATTCTAAGCCGGCCTTCGCAAACGGAGCATCGCCCGGCCACCTGCGGTCTACGGACGAACGACCGTTGCTGCCACCGCGTTGCTGACAGGCTGGCTTAGTTTGAGTGCCGGAGTAGACCGGTTCAGAAACCAGTCATCCAGAACAACATCACGGACGAATCGGCGACGACGGAGCAGGTTTCGAGCGAGCCAGTTGCGCAGGCACACCGGCACCAGCGAGGATTCTGCGTCCTTCCGCGCATTGCCAAACCGTTGTGAAAGACGTTCGTTGAAGCGAATCGCCATTTCGTTGCCGTGCCGATCGCCGACGGCCGCAATGGTATGAGCCGCGATCAACGCCGATTCGATGGCGGGACGGATGCCTTCTCCACTGTGTGGATTAGCCAGACCGGCAGCGTCGCCGATCAGGATGATACCCTCGTCGGCGACTGCGTTTACGGAGGCTGAGTTGAGGCGGTACGCATGGCCTTTGAAGGAGCCGACCGGTGGCTCAGAAATCCTTTCCTGACCGACAAGCCACTGCACGAATTCGTCACGCCAACGTGAGAGGTTACGTTCGCCCTCGCGACCAAGACCGATGTTCAACCAGTTCCCTTTGCGGAAGCACCACGCGTAACCCTTAAGATCTGGATAGAAAAAGAGTTCCGGGATCCCAGGCTCGATCTGGCAACCGGCAGAGGAACCGGAAAGTTCGTACTCGACTTCCTGAGCAATCACGATTCGAGATTCAGTGTCGTTCGTCTTGTCGGCGCGGTTGAGGCGAACGTGGCGGGCGACCGGACAAAAATGGCCGCCAGCACCGACCAGAACACGGGCTCGGTAGCGGTCGTTGAGCAACCAGTCGTCGCCGTCACGCTTGACGGAATGAATCGTGACACCCTCCTGGATCGGGGCCCCGCTGCGTCGCAATAAAAACTCGTCGAATTCGCAGCGACGGATCCCGTAACTGACAGGCTGTTCGTAGTCGACTCGCACGGCGCGATCACTTCGGGCATGTCCGTCCAGAACCCCCACGCGGAAACTCGTGATCGGCTGCAGCTCGCGTCCGAATCTGTATTCGTCGAGATCCAGCTCCAGCGACTCGACCACCTGCGGAGTGATCCATCCTGCACAAACTTTGTCGCGAGGAAAAGTGGCTCGGTCGAGAATCCGAACGTCGACGCCAAGTTGTTGCAACTGCCAGGCGCATGTCGACCCGGCCGGCCCGCCGCCGACAATCAGTACGTCGCACGTGTGCGAGGGGACAATCATCAGACGTGACCTGTTCCGGGCACGGGGCGAATCCTGGGGATGTCGTTGTTGACACAGCGTGTGAACACGAGCTGAAAGAGCTGCAGTCCGCCGGTGCGAAAAGTCGCGAGCGAGGCTGCCAGGTACAGTCGCCACGCTCGGACGAAAGGCTCGTCAAACATCAACGCAATCTCGTCGGAGTGCTCTTCAAAACGAGCCAGCCAATGCTCCAGCGTTTTTGCGTAATGCAGCCGAAGGTTTTCAACGTCGAGCGTGACGAACCGCTGAGGTTCCAGAATCTCCATCATCTGCGTGAGACATGGCGGCTCCGCTCCCGGGAAGATGAACTTTTCCGTCCACTCGTCCATCTGACACGGAACGTCACGACCGATCGTATGAATCAGGCCGAGGCCGTGTGGACGAAGGACACCGTTGATGCACTCACCCAGTTGGCGGTAGTTCTCTGGCCCGACATGTTCGAGCATGCCGACTGAAACGAACGCGTCGCACAGGCCGCTCATGTTACGCCAGTCGTCCTCAACAAATTCAATCCGGTTGCTGAGGCCTTTGACGCGAGACTGTTCACGGCAGTAAACGACCTGCTCGTGAGAGATGTTGTACGCCTTGACTCGCACGCCGTAGTTTTTCGCCATATGCAGCGCGAGCGATCCCCAGCCAGACCCCGCTTCGATGACCTGCTGCCCCGGTTGCAGATTGAGTTTTCGGCAAACGAGATCGAGCTTCGCCGTCTGAGCTTCTTCAAGGGACACGTCCGGGCTCGGAAAGTAAGCGCACGTGTAGGTCAAATGCTCGTCGAGCCACAGCCGATAGAAATCGTTGCCCAGATCGTAGTGTTCGTGGATATTCTGCCGCGACGCGCTGAGCGACGAAGATCGTCGCCGAGTCGTTCCTCGCAGCCCGTTCCAGAATTCACCACGAGTAACGCCGTCTGTCGGTTCGAGCAGTTCGCACAGCCGGACAAGATCGCCCACGACTTCGATTCGATCGTGGCGATAGCCTTCCCCAAACGCGATGCTCGGGTGCCACAACAGCCCCCACAATGTTCGATGTTCGCGAACTCGCACGACAACTTCCGGCGGTTCGTCGCAGAGTGAGACCAGCTGACGATTTGGAAGTTCCACTGCGATCGGCGGGCGACCGAGACGATCCAGCAACATGCAAACGATGCGACGTTCGAGGCCGCTTCCGTGACCGGGGGACGCCGAGCGTCCGTCAGGCTGGGCCTGAGTTTTCGCTTCCGTTGCAGACTGTTCGGCTTGCTTCAACAGGCTGTTCGTCACGGCGACATCCTCACTCTACACAGCGGCCCCGCCGCGATTCTGACCTTCCTTGAGCGGCATCATTGAAATCTTCGCACGAATGTGCTGAGCGAGAGCCACTGCATCGTCTGTGCCAATGTGAACGACTTTGCCTTTGACCCGCACAACGACGCAGTCGAATCCCCAGAGATTGAACGTTGTGCCACGCCCCGGAATCCAGTGAATTCCCAAACCATCGATCCAGGAAGTTCGTCCCACTTCGGCGGACTCAACGTCGTTCCAGGAGAACTTCCAGCCGAACATCGGCATCGGCCCATAACGCAGCACGAGCCGCTCGCCGTCGTCACGCACGGTCAGCTCCGCGAAGCACGCTGCCAGAAAGATAAACAGAGCAGCAACAGACAGCAGGACAATTCGCGAAGGCTGTTCCTGCCGAACGATGACAGCCTGCCCCGCAAAGACTCCGGCGCCAGCCATTAATACCAGGTGTAAAGGCGATCGTTGAGTGTGCTCGTACTGTGACATGGTGTCTCATCTTTCTGGCCTGGCAATAAACGCAACAAGCAAACCAGGTGCCGCGCGGGAAGCGTCAGCTCACGATTGAGCTGAGCTGTTGCACGTCGCCGGCTCGGTACATGGTTTAGTTTCAGAAGCGTGCAATGAGCAAACGGTCAGAACCTGGGCTGGCGTGTGCGGGCTTAACGGTATTGGAGAAGGAAAATCGCAGAGTTACCGAATTCGGCACCCCGTTTGCGTCAGCCGTTCATGAGCGGATGAGGCTGCACGGAAAACGCCAGGGAGTGGTTTCACGATCCTGCCCGTCAAAACTGAGGAGTCTGACATGTCCCGTTTAACAAATGTAACGCTACTGGGTGCGTTGTTGGTGATGGGGTGTAATCCGGCTCCTCAGTCGGGGCGTGGTTTCACTTTGCCGAGCGGAGACGTCGAACGCGGAAAGGAGGCGTTCGTCGAATTGCAGTGCCATGCGTGTCACCAGGTCAACGGCGTCAAGTTCGAAGTGGCTGAAAACGCCACCGACATGGCGGTGCGGCTGGGCGGAAAAGTCAATCGAATTCAGACGTACGGCGAACTCGTCACATCGATCATCAACCCCTCTCACAAAGTGGCGAAGGGGTACGTCAAAGAAGAGGTCACGAAAGATGACGAAGGCAAAGAATCCCGCATGTTGAATTACAACGACGTGATGACCGTGCAGCAGCTGATCGATCTCGTGAAGTTTCTGCAATCGCACTACGAGCTGAAGCCTATAGAACCCACAGACTACCCGGTGTATTTGTAAGGTCTTGCGAAAGCGGCCACGGACGCACTGTTTGAGTTACAGGAGACAGTCAGGTCACTTACACAAAGGGAGTATTCCAATGACGGACATTGATGTCAGAGACCTTGAGAATCGGATGAAAACACTCGAACGCCAGAATCGGTTCTTTAAGAGAGCCATGTTTGGATTGAGTGTTAGTGCCGTCGCCGTGTTGATGGTCGGTGCCGCGGCGCCGGACCTGACTGAGAAGCGGGGAGACGGAGCGTTTGACACATTGCGTGCTCGCAGAGTCATTATCAGCGACAGCGATGGACGTGAGCGGCTCGTGCTGGGGCTCGACTCGAATGAACCGACATTGAAGATGTTTAATCACAAACGTCAGCGACAGATTTTCCTGGGTATCGACGAACAGTGGGACGACACCGCCTATCTGTCCGTTTCAAGTCGGCTGGAAGGAGGCGATGTCGATAAACAGGCAGTGCTGGCCGCGACGCCGAGCTTCTCGGGGTTGCCGGGCAATTCACAACTAATTCTCTACGACGCAAAACCGCCGCAGAACAATGCCGCTCAAAGACACGTGATGCGTCTTTCATCAGGACAGACCGATCAGAAGCCGTATCTGGAAATACATGAGTCCTCGACGAAGGAACAATCCGAGGTGAATCTCAAAGTTCTGCGGGCGAAACCAACCGCCAACGGTCAACGAGTTCTGCTCGATACAAATTCCGATCCGGCAACACTCTCGGGAGCCCGAGTCGCGCCAGTGAAGTAAGAAGCCCCACCTGAAAACGGAGGCTGTTTTAATGCTCGGCGGAATCCTTCAGGCGGCGGGTGGTCTGGGCCTGTTTCTCCTGGGCATGTCGGTGATGACCGATGGCCTGAAATCGATGGCTGACGAGCGGCTGCGGACTGCGTTGGCGAGAACAACGAAGGGCCCGATTCGAGGGGCCTTTACGGGGGCGCTGGCAACTGCTGTTCTGCAGTCTTCGAGTGCGACCACCGTGATGGCGGTGGGTTTTGTCCATGCCGGCCTGCTTACATTTTCTCAGTCGCTGGGCATCATCTTCGGAGCCAACATCGGCACGACGCTGAAAGGTTGGTTGATCGCGTTGATCGGCTTCAAGCTGCAGCTTGGACAGATTCTGTTGCCGGTAGTTTTTGTCGGGATGCTGTTTCGACTGACCAGCCGTGGTCGGGTCGCAGCTACGGGCACCGCGCTGGCGGGCTTCGGCTTGATTTTTGTCGGCATCGACGTCCTGCAGGACGGGATGGCGGCGTTTGAGGGGATTGTAACTCCCGACAACTTTCCATCAGCCACGGTTGGTGGCCGCTTGCTCCTGGTCCTTATCGGCGTTGCTTTCACCGTCGTTACGCAGTCGTCGAGCGCCGGAGTCGCCGCCGCTCTGACCGCCGTCCACACGCAGGCCATTTCACTGAACCAGGCTGCAGCAATGGTGATTGGGATGGACCTGGGCACGACCGTCACCGCGGCCATGGCCACAATTGGTGGGAATGTTCAGGCACGACGAACGGGCCTGGCTCACGTCGTCTATAATGCGATGACGGCCGTTGGCGCGTTCATTCTTTTGACGCCGTATTTGAGCACCGTCGATATTGCCTTTCCCGGAGCATGCGCTACCGAGCCCGAACTTGTACTGGTTGGTTTCCATTCAGGCTTCAACGCGCTGGGCGTGATCGTGATCCTTCCGTTCACGACGCAGTTCGCTCGGTTGATCATCCGACTGTTTCCAGAGCGAGGCAACCCGCTGACGCGACATCTCGACTCCAGCCTGCTCGGTTCTCCTGAGATCGCGATACAAGCCGCACGGGCAACACTGCGGGACATCATCGAGTCTGCCTTCGGGGAACTCGTACGGCGGATCGACTCACCGATCGCCCGACGTGAAGCGCAGCCTCTCACCGATGCCGAGCTGGCCGTCGACCAAACGCGTGATTATCTGCAGCGTCTGCGCATCGACAGTCAACAGCCTGCGTGGCTGACTGAGTACCTGCGAAGCGTCCACATCCTCGACCATCTGCGGCGGGTCATCGTCCGTGCGGGGAGCACGCTCCGTCTGAAACACACCCGTGCGGATGCCGAACTTTCAGCGATGACTGACGAGCTGCTTTCGGCAGTCGAGATTCTGTTCGAAGCCGCAGATGGCGTCACACCGGAACAGGCCTCGCAAATTTTCCAGATTAACTCACGTCTGAAGCAGACGATGCGGGATTACCGTCGGCTGACGATGCGTCGTACAGCAGCCGGAGAACTCGACACGCAAACGGCACTTTGCCGTATGGACACAGCTCGCTGGCTTAGCCGACTGGTCCACCATGCAATGAGAATCGCCGAACATTCCGTCGACCAACCAGAAGTCGCAACGGCTGACGACAAACCGCAGTGATCTTATAACCGCAGCGGTGATCTTAAACTCCGGTCGGAACTCGCTCGGCTAAGCCCGGAATTGCGTCCGCCAGGACTTCGCTGATTGTCGAAACGGGAATGAATTCGATGTCCTCGCGGATCGATTCGGGGAGATCAACTAAATCCTTTTCGTTGGCAGCTGGCAGAATGATTCGAGTCATACCTGCACGGCGAGCCGCTAGAGCCTTCTCTCGAATTCCGCCAATCGGCATCACCAGCCCCGTCAGCGTGATCTCGCCCGTCATCGCCGTGTCGCGACGGACCGGACACCCCGAGAAGAGAGACGTCAACGCCGTGGCCATCGTGATGCCAGCCGACGGACCGTCTTTGGGAACCGCCCCGGCCGGCACATGCAGATGGACATTTCCGTGCGGAGCATCGATGCCAAGTTCCTCACAGTGGGCAAGAACGTAGCTGCGTGCCGCTCTCGCCGATTCCCGCATGACGTCGCCCAACTGGCCGGTCAGCAGAATGTCGCCGCCCTCGCCAGGCACAAGCAGCGCCTCGATGTAGAGGACGTCCCCGCCGGATTCCGTCCATGCCAGGCCGGCTGCCACTCCCGGCGGCATTTCCTTTCGAGCCTCCTCCGGGAAGAATCGCTCACTGCCAAGGAGCTTCGACAAATCTTCCGGGCCGGCGATGACTGCTTCCCTGCGTCCCTCGGCGAAGTCGACCGCCACCTTCCTCGCCAAAGCGCCAAGCTGGCGTTCCACGTCGCGAACACCTGCTTCCCGAGTGTAACGCCGGATAAGTCTCTGCAGAGTTTCGTCCGGAATCATCAGTTCATTCGGCTTTAAACCCGTTTGCTCAAGCCGTCGCGGAAGCAAGTAACGCTTCGCAATCTCCAGCTTCTCCTCGTCCGAGTAACCTGACAACCGGATCACCTCGACTCGGTCCAGCAATGGTCGCGAGATCGTGTCGAGCGTATTGGCCGTCAAAATGAAGAATACTTTTGAAAGGTCAAATGGCAGATCGAGATAGTTGTCTCGAAACGTCGAATTCTGCGCCGGATCAAGAATCTCCAGCAAAGCCGCTGCGGGATCACCTCGGTAGTCGTGTCCGAGCTTGTCGACTTCATCGAGCATGATGACTGGATTCTTGACGCACGCCCGTCGGACCGCCTGGATGATGCGGCCCGGCATGGCTCCAATGTAGGTGCGTCGGTGCCCGCGCAACTCGGCTTCGTCGTGTAGACCTCCCAGACTGAAGCGTTCGAATTTCCGCCCCAGCGACCTCGCAATAGATTGGCCCAGAGATGTTTTGCCAACGCCCGGCGGCCCCACGAAACACAGGATTGGAGCCTTCGCTTTGGGATTCAGTCGTAGAACGGCAAGCTGCTCGATGATTCGTTCTTTGACGTCGCTCAAACCGTAATGATCTTCGTCGAGAATCTTTCGGGCGGATTTCAGGTCCAGGTTATCCGTCGTTTCTTCTGACCAGGGCAATTCGAAGACGAGTTCCAGATAGGATCGCAACACCTGATACTCAGAGGCCGACGCGGGCAGACTTTCCAATCGATCAAGCGCCCGGTTGCAATCTGCCAGTACGTCATCGGAAACTTCCAGCCCGTCCAGTCTCAACCTCAGATCGATCACTTCCGCCTCTTCAGGACTCAGCTCTCCCAGTTCTTTTTGAATGGTCCGAAGCTGTTTGCGGAGGATGAACTTGCGTTGTTCGTCGCTGATTTCAGACTGTGTCTGGCTGGCAATCTCACGGCGCAATTCCAGGACGTGGACTTCGTGTGACAGTTCGGCGAGCAGAATTCTGAACGCTGTCTTGCGGCTGGTCATTTCGAGGAGCCGTTGCGCTTTCTCCAGGTTGGGAGACAGCATCGCCCCCAGCATGAAGACCATCTGCAGCGGATCTTCGAGCTGGCTCAGAAACTGACCGAAGTCAACGTCGATGCCGCTGTCGCTGAGTTCGTGAAATCGTGCCGCGACCTTCATCAGTTCCTGCAGCAGCGCTTCAGTTTCTGGTGACTTGTCGTCGGGTAGCGGCAGAGATTCGGCCCGCAGCACCAGGTACGGAGCCGTCTGCACGGCTTCGACACGCTGAACTCTCTCCACTCCCTGCAGGACCAGATTAAGCCCGTCTTTGCCACGAACCATGTGTTTGATGACGGCTTCTGTCCCGACTTCATACAAGTCGTCTGCTGATGGTTGTTCAACCTTCGAATGTCGCTGGGCAAAAACGAAAAGGTGCTTGTCTTCGCTAAGTAGCGCCGCTTCGACCGCCAGAATGGATTCCTCCCGACCGACTCCAAAGGGTATTGTCACCTGCGGATAAAGCACGCTGTTACGCAGGGGCAGGACGGGTAACTCGCGGGGCGCAGCTGGTTCGTCCGAAGTGGGTGCAGCCACAACGTCATCATTTCCCGAGTTGTCGTCGATGATGTCTGTCATCCTGCGGTTCCTCCTGTCACGATCCGGATCACCAGCATCCCGTCGCGGTATTCGGTGGCGACCCGGCAGTCATCAATGCGGCAAGGCATTGAGAATCGTCGTTCGAAACAGCTGTAGGAAATCTCCATCGAATGACACTGCCGGCCACGTTCGATGATCCAGTCCCGCCGCCGGCCTGACAGAATAAGCTCGCACCCCTCGACCAGCAGTTGCAGCTCATCGGGCCGAACTCCGGCCAGTTCCACCTTGAGCAGCCACCCGTCGGGCATGCGGTAGACATCAGCCGCCGGCTGCCAGTGCATCGCATCGACACGCTGAGACCCCATCGACCGAATCGTTTTAAGAAAGAACTCATTGAGCATCGTGTGTCCTCTAACTTAAACGGGTTGTGGTTGATCTGGTGTCTGCTGAGCTGTCGCCTGCAGGGAACGAATCTGCTCGTAGAGCGCTCTGACTTCCGGCGAGAGTTCGCCCGGCATCCGCACTTGAACCGCAACGTAAAGATGTCCACGATCGGTCGTTCCGGGAATCGGCAGTCCCTGCCCGCGGAGTCGCAATACGGCGCCGGGTTTGGTTCTTTCCGGAACGCTGAGAGTGCACTCGCCGTCGAGCGTCCTGACGTTGAGCTTTTTTCCAAGGACGGCATCGGTGACGTCGATGGAATGTTCCGTCCACAGATCATGTCCGCGACGCTCAAGTTGGGGATGTCGCTGGCTTCGAATGACGACCCGAGCTTCCCGCTTCAATCCGCCCGGCAATTCAAGTCGGATCACGGTTCCGTCCGCTATGCCAGGGACAATGGCGACCGTTACTGTCTGGGTTTCGGTCGACTGCCCTGCGCCCTGGCAGGTCGGACACGGATCCTCGATCACCTGCCCGCTCCCGCGGCACTGGCTGCAGATCGAGATTTGCTGCACGGCAGCGTTACCACGAGTCTGCGCTGTGACCTGCCGACCCTGACCATCGCAGGCGGAACACTTCTTTGGCTGCGAACCCGCTTTGGCTCCCGTTCCATTGCACGCCGAACATGTGCCCCGCACGGGAACACGAACCTGCTCGATTCCACCGTGCATGATTCGTTCGAGTGGAACCTGTAGTTCGACCATCACCGGCTGCGTCTGCTCAAACTCCGCCCCGCGAGATTGACGACCGCCGAACAGTGACCCAAACAGGCTGCCACCGAGACCTCCCAGCCCGTCGACATCGCCCCAATCCGCCCCGGCATAAAGGTCTTCGGCTGAGAAGCCGCCGAGCCCCGCCATTCCGCCGCTGTCGTAAGCTCGGCGTTTCTCAGGATCCGACAGCACAGCAAACGCTTCGGTAACTTCCTTGAACTTTTCCTCGGCACCAGGCGACTTGTTGCGATCCGGGTGAAACTCGACGGCAAGCTTTCGATAGGCTTTCTTGATGGCGGCCGAGTCGGCATCCCGTGGAACACCCAGCACCTCATAGAGATCGATTTGAGCGGCAGGCATGTGATCCCTCGATGGGTTGATCCGAATCTGAAGCGATACCCGTATACCAATCCGCGCGACGCGGCTGTGGTCAGCCTTCTTTGGATTGCGAAACTTGTGCCACGCGCGAGTCGTGTAGCTTCTCAAGCAGAATCCGTTGCCAGAAGAAATAGCCAGCGACCTCGCCGGGCCCGGTACCGTGCCTATTCGCCCATCGTGCAGACGAGCACGCCGTTCAACCCGCTGGTCACACCCTACGAAAAGCTCGCAGCCACACGGCGTTCGAGGCAATCATTCGACAGTAACAAGTTCCGACTCTGCGATCCCTGGCTGATCGACCATGTCATGCCCTCGCACGAACTGAAACAGACCGTCGCAGTCTGCCGCAATTACTGCACAGTCAACTGCACGATGTCCAGACTGCTGATCACACCAACCGCCTCGTCGTCACGAACGACCACGACGTGATGGACGTGCTGATGCAGCATGTCGGCGGCGACCAGCCCGAGTTCCGTCTCCGGAGAACACTGCACCACCTGGCGAGTCATCAGATCGCGCACCAGGAAGGCAGGCTTCGACTGGCTTGTGATTCCGGCGGCTGTTGCCCCGGATTCAATGGCCGCCGACAGGACCGGCACCAGCATCAGATCGCTGCGGCTGATGATCCCAACGATCTGTCCCTGCTGAACAACCGGCATGGCGCTGACTCCATGTCGCACAAATTTCTGTTCAACCTCGCCGACATCGGTCTCGGGCGACGTCGAGAGGACCGGCGAGTTCATCACGTCTTGAGCAAGCAGTTCACTGAAGGGATTCATGATCGGGCTCCCGATGGTGGTTGAGTCGTGCGAAATCGTTAATGCGAGTAGTCGTCCCCGAGTCTGCACGTACGGTGCCAAATACCCGCTGCTCGTCGACTTCTCCGTTCGTGGCACGCCGCTTGCTCTATCACGACTCAGAACGCTGTCCACAGCACCTTGATTCAGCACTCAAGCAAAGAAACACAGGCCAGCCATGATTGCCTCAATCACTCTCCTCGAATCCAGCATCGAATCCAGCATCGAGTCCGACGACACAGTGTCCGACGGCGCAACCGAAAAACGAAGGCCCGGCGTTTCAGCCGCTCGGCACCGTTCGTGGAAAAACCGCGGACCAGCGCAAGTGATTTTCAATGGCCCGCCCGTCACTTCTCCAAGTGACGCTGACGTGGCGATGGATCGTGGCTCCAGGTCGGGCAAGGCTGAACGGACAGCGGTCCGGCAAACGAGTCTGGTGCCAGCGCCGGCTTGATCGGACCGAAGCCACATTCAGCAATTCATCCCTGACTCAAAACGGTGAGCGATATGCAGGACTTCAAGCGAATTCTGGTTGGCGTTGATCTGTCAGACGATGAGCGTTTCGTCGCGGACACCGTCCCGAGCAGCACACGTGCCGCCGTTGACAAGGCGATCTGGCTGGCGCGTCGGACATCGGGGCACCTTACGTTTCTTGCAACGGTCATGCCCGATTACGGTCGCTTCGTCAGTCCGCCCGAAGAGAAGTCTGAAGGCGAGCTTGTCTACGAAGCCGCCTCTGAAATTCTGGAAGGCTTCTGTAACGAAGCCGAGGAAGCAGGTCTCGTCGCAGACCTCGTTTGTACCTGCGGCACACCGTCGCTGGAGCTGACTCGAGCGGTCATCGAGAGCCACTACGACGTCGTGATCCTCGGCAGTCATCGCCGTCATGGCTTGAGACGTCTCGTGCTTGGCAGCACGGGGAAAAAGATGCTGCGAGTCTGCCCGAGTCCCGTCTGGGTCACGTCGCCAAACGATGACGGTGCCGTGCGTAAGATCATTGCGGCCACCGATTTCTCGGAAACGTCAGAGCAGGCCGTCAAGGTTGCTTCCGAACTCACCAGTCAGTTTGAAGCAGAGTTGCACGTTCTTCATTCCGTGCCGCAATACGCAGAACCGATTTACCGAGGAATTCCGTTGCCCCCCAACGAAGGTGGATCGTGGCAGGCGAAAATGAATTCCAGAGCCCGCGACGCCCTGAACGAGTCGCTGACGAAACTCGGACTGGCCGATTCGATCGACGCAGATCAAGTGCATCTCGCCCAGGGGCCGGCGAGCCCAGCGATTCAATCGGCCGTTCACGAGCTGGGAGTCGACCTGCTGGTCATGGGCACGGCAGCCCGACGCGGACTTGGCGGATTACTGATCGGCAACACCGCCGAGCAACTGCTGCCGCATCTGACCTGCTCGGTCCTGGTGTTGAAACCCGCTGGCTTCCGCACTCGGATCGAACCGCACCGACTGTCCTCTCGTCGCCACAGTGAATAAGCAGGAGCCTCCTCATGACGCCCCACCCGACGCTCCACCCGACGCTTGGCTGGATGCTGGCCGGAGTGTTTGCAGCGCTTGGCGCTGGCTCACTGGCCCGCCTTGTATCGCTGTATGGAAAACCGCAGGAACTGGTGCGAAAGCGAGTCGACAGTCTCAAGACCTGGTGGGTGATCGCTCCGACGTTCGCGACCGCGATCATTCTGGGACAATTCGCGATTGCCATCGTGTTTGCTGTTGCTGGCGGACTGGCGTTGCGCGAATACGCACGGCTGGTCTCATCCCGCACAGCGGACCATGACCTGCAGCGAATCGCGTTGAGCATGATTCCCGCCCACTACCTGCTGATCTGCTTCGATTACCAGAACGCGGCGCTGCTTTTCCTGCCGATCGGAGCCTTTGTCGTCCTGAGCATTTCACGGACAACCGCGAACCAGCCTGACGGGTTTACTCATGCCGTTGCGTCCTGCTACTGGGGCTTGATCCTGCTGGTCTACGCCCCATCGTTTGCCGTGATGTTGTGGAATATGCCACCGGAAAGGAGTGCCAGCGTCGGGCCGGTCGGGTGGTTTCTGTACTTGGCGATCCTTACCGAGATGAACGATATTGCGCAGGCATTCTTCGGTCGCCACTGGGGCAATCGACTGATCGCCCCCATCGTTTCGCCATTCAAAACGTGGATCGGCTTCTACGGCGGAGTGGCAACGACCGTCTTACTGGCCGTGTTGCTCGCTCCGTTCCTGACATCGTTTGGCGGAAATGCCGATTCATATTTCGTCGCCATGGCAACCGGCTGACGAAACTTCTGGCACGCCGAGTGCAAGACACCGCTTGCGACTGAAGCATTTCCTCCCGGAGATGCAGCATGAGCGGGAAGATAGAAAGCACTCTGATGAGCAGCCTGCAGGAACGTCAATCATCATTGGATTCCGGTCGAGAGATCGTCGACACCGCCGAGCCTCGCAGTAACCGACTCTGGACGATTCCCAATCTGCTCTCGGCGATTCGGCTGATCGGGTCGTTCGTGCTGATCGCTCTCGCCGTTATCGAAGAACCGTTGTCGGTCCTCGTGCTGTTCATCGCTCTGGAGATGACAGACTGGTTCGACGGTCGACTTGCGATCGCCCTGAACCAGCGCACGGTGTTCGGAGCCAAGCTCGACAGCGCCGCCGATGTCTGTCTGGCCGGAGCAACTCTGTTCGCCGGCCTGTGGTTACACGGGGCCGCGCTGCAACCCGAGTTCATCTTCATGGCCACAGCCATCGGTCTCTACGGAGTGTCCTCGATCTACGGCTTGAGGAAGTTCGGTTCAATTCCCACCTATCACACATTCGGCGCAAAGAAGTGCTGGGGGCTGATCACGATCGGTGTCGTGTGCATCTTCGGCGGCTGGGCCACATGGCCATTCCGAGTCGCGATGATCGCGGTCACGCTTACCAATCTCGAAGCGATCCTGATCACTCGCGTCCTGCAGCAACCGCGAGTCGACGTCACATCGCTGTACCACGTTCTGCGAGAGAAACGGCGACCGCCAGCCTAAAATTTGCCCACTCAGGTGGCGAAACCGTTCATGTTCAACGGACCTCTGCAGGCAGCCTGAAGGCTCTGCGGCCTACAGTGAGAATCCGTGAGCGTTCTGCGTTGCCCTCACCTGCGCAGGCCTGAGATGCAGCACAACTCAGCCTTCCCCCCCGGTAAACGCGTTGACGATGGCTCGATAGAGCGAACGCTTTTCCGCCGTGAGAGACGAGAACACAGCCAGTCAATGGCTGAATCAGATAGTGACTCTGCAAGCTGATTGACGGTGTCCTCGTTCATGAGGCAACGAGACTCCGCAGTGTAGCTGTCCAATTTTGGAATTGGAAACTGGGCCAGGCGCAGGGCAGGGAATCTGATATCAGTCGGGGATGGACTCAGAAACTCCGACAGGCACGAGTGACGACGACGCGTTGCGCGTCGATCATCTCGTGGCGCTGGTGCGGCGACTGGAACAGACGATCGTCGAGTTGCAGGTCGAGAATGCGCGGCTCAAGGGGCAACTCGCAGATCGTGACGGGCAGCATCCGACGCAGCGGCTGGAGGACGAGTATTCTCTGGAAGCTGAAGACAAACGCGATGCCGCCAAACGCTCCGGCGGTAAACGTCGGAAGAAGCAGAAGTCGTCTCGGCGCGGTCGACGCACGACCGAGGAGAAGCTGGCCGAGGAGAAGCTGGCCGAGGCCGATCGCCACGAGGATGTGTTTCCCGACGACGTCCCGCCCGATGACTGCACGCTGCATTTGTCGCGCGTCGTGCGGCGGATTGAAAACGG
>Ga0316208_1000479_pt1 | contig 48445 bp, 40 predicted proteins | sample 3monopyrite_MG_FD_204944 | JGI IMG/M metagenome (GOLD analysis project Ga0316208, IMG submission 204944) | Microbial mat bacterial communities from mineral coupon in-situ incubated in ocean water Damariscotta River, Maine, United States -... | ecosystem: Environmental > Aquatic > Marine >... | reverse complement strand
CCTTGCCTTTCTCGTCGACAACTCGATGACGATTGAAGAACCGAAAACCCGGACCCAGCTGTCGCTGATCGACAAACTGGACGACTGAGAACAGTTCGTCGAGGCGATTTTCCAGCGGAGTTCCAGCCAGCACTAAAGCAAACTTCGATCGCAGGCTCTTCACCATGTTTGAAGTCTTCGCTTCCCAGTTCTTGATGCGCTGACCCTCGTCCAGCACGATCAGATCCCAGGGCGCGTTCTCGATCGATGGCAAATCCCGCAGCACCTGCTCGTAATTGCAAATGGTGAAGAACGCACCGGTTCGATACTGCTCGGCCCGCTCTTCGGCTCTACCCATAACCAGCTGACAATCCCGGTCGCAAAATCGATGAATCTCGTTCCGCCACTGGCTCTTCAACGATGTCGGACAGATGACGAGCACGCGGGTAATCTCAGCCTCTCGAGCCAGCAGTTCGGCCACACCGATCGCCTGAATCGTTTTTCCGAGTCCCATTTCGTCGGCCAGTATTGCTCGCCCTGCGCCGACAGAGAACGCGATTCCGTCGAGCTGGTACGGCAGCAACTCGGCCTTCAATAATTCATTGCACAGCGGATGCTTTTTCGGGTCGCTGCGAATTTCGGCGACGGTCCGTTCGATCCGTTCCTGAAACAGTCGCTGTTGAATGAACTCTTCAGCGTCCGGATAAATCGTGACGTCCTGCCCGAGTCGTTCGAGCTTCGTGATGCGTCGCACGAGATCCGACACGTCAGAAACATCGCCGGTTTTCAGCGGCCCGATGACTTTTCGGGCTCCGGTTTCCAGGTTGTCGGGCACGCCGAGCTTCAGTGCCAGTTCGGTGCCGTATTTCAGAAAAACCGACGGCTCTGTTCGCCGGTACGGTTTTCGGAAAGCCTTTGCCGGATAGCGCCGCCTGACTTTCCGCAGCGAGTGCAGAATGTGTTTGCACGTGCCGAGCGTGTTCGTGCGGAAGTCCGGGCACGAGCAGAACGAGTCGCCACAATCCTCGCCTCGCAGGGCAACGCGGTACGACTTGCCAGACAGAGCACTGGTGACAACGTAGTCTCCCCACGGAGACTTGCCGCCTGGGGCGACCGCTTTGACGGTCATCTTTTCGGAAGTGGCGCGTTCTTCGCGTTCCAGCAGCGCACGCTCGACGAGCTGTTCTTCGGTGAGTTCTTCGAGAGGAACTCGTTCCTCGGGCGCAACCGCCAGTCCCAGCAGCGTCTTTTCTTCCAGGATCAGCGAAAACGCCGCCCCCACATGTTCGCACGTTGTTTCGCAGGCCGTGCAGTTCCAAAGCAGGCGGCTGCGTTTATCGGATCGCGCAGTCACGGTGACGACGACTCGTCCGTCCGGGAATCTCAATCGGAACAGGTCACCCTCGAGATAAACGGCGTTGGCCAGGTCGTCAAACTCAAGTCCGCCACCGTGTGCGATGAGCTTCGCACCTTCAGGTCCAAGCAGCTGGCTGGCCTGCTGAAACGTCAACCGCGACAGCCGATCGCGAAGTGTCAGCTGACTGGTCTTCTTCGTCCGTGTTTTCGTTGCCGCCATCGTTGATCTCCATAATCCACATGACAAACGCGAGCCCAATCTATGAGCAGCGGATTATTGGGACGAGACTCAACCCCGACAAGTCGCCAGGCATTGTCGACAGGTAAGGAGTAAGATTGGCGCCCACAGATCGACGAGCACTTCGAGGTTGAGTCATGGTCATTTATCGCAATCACGCTCGGATGTGCTGCGGGCCGGTTGTCGCCTGCCTTTGCGATCTGACCGTGACACTCACCGGGCAGTCCGCGGAGTACTGGTCGGGAAACTGGGAGGCGGTCACCGAAGGAAACCCGATTCCGCATTGGTTACTCACACAGCATCCGCTCGCGCTGTGTGGAGGCATCGCCGTCTGGATCGCCGTCTTCTGCACAGCCATTCTTCGGCTTAGACCACAGGCTGCAAGAGTCGTTGCACTCGTCGTGATGCTCGGTCATGCGACTGCTGCAGGGACGTGGCTGCTGAACATGGAGCCGTGGGGAATCCTGTACGCCGGCAGTCTGCTGGTTTTCCTGAAACTGGTCGACTGGTTCGCCCACCAGCGCGGTTATGCCGATTCACGAAACCGGGCGGGCACGGACTCTGGAAGTGAGGCCTGAATCGGCAGATCCGCCCGCGAGTCGCGGGTGAATATCGTATTCGTGATTTCACGCGGTGACTGTAGAGTTCTCGCCGGGAAGCTGGCGGTGAACGACGGCGCAGTGCCCCGAGAGAGGAATCTCACTACGTAGTCAGGGAATTGACGAATGGCTGGATTCAAGGCACATATCAGTGTCAGCGGTGGAATCGGGGTCGCGACCGGGCTGACGGCAACGGTTGGGCTGGGGTTTACTCCGGTCCAGGGAATGCTGGTCGGTTATCTGACGACGCTGGGCGGCATGCTGCCGGATCTGGATTCAAGTTCCGGGCGGCCGATCCGTGAACTCTTCGGCGTCACCGCGGCGCTCGTGCCGATGGCGTTTGCCGATGAGCTGAGGAAACTCGGCGGTGATATGGAAACGGTGCTTCTACTGGCAGTCGTCAGCTATCTGTCGATTCGATTCGGCGGTGCATGGCTGCTTTCAAAAATGGCGGTCCATCGAGGAATGTTTCACAGCGTTCCGGCGATGTTGATCGCGGCCGAAGTCGTGTTCCTGACTTACCGCAGCGACTCCAACACCGTTCGACTGCTGATGGCCGTCGGCATCGCTCTCGGGTTCCTCTCACATCTCATTCTTGACGAGATCTACGCCGTCCAGTGGAACGGTCTGAAGCTGGAACTCAACCAGTTTGCCGGCAGCGCGGTAAAGTTCTTCGGGAAGAGCTTTTCGGCCAACGCTTTCACATGGCTGACGCTTGCCGGCTTGACCTGGTACTCGTTCGGAGCCGCCGGCATCGTCGATGAGCCGCCGCTTCCGACTCGCGACGAGATCCGCCAGATCCTTCACGAAGTACCCGTTGGTCAGAAGTCCGAGATCGAGCTGCTGTAAGTCGCCTTGGCGTTTTCAGTTCACTCCACTGGTTCACTACACTGCGATCCTTCCAGTCTTGGATGTGTCGTCAAGCAGAGCCAAAGGCAGTGGGAAACCGATCTATGGGTACGATGAGTTATTGGCAATTTTCAAACGCCAGCAGCAACGCGGTCGCTGTTTGGCGATCGTGCTTCGCCATTCTGTTAGCGCTCTTGGTCACAAGCGGCAACAGTGTCGCTTCAGCGATTGACGAGGCGGAATCGCTGACTCTCCTGGTTGAAACTTTGAACTCGACCGACGACGCTAACGTTCGCAGCGCTTTGATGCGAGGAATGCTTCGTGGGCTGGAAGGACGGCGAAACGTTGCCGCTCCCAAGGGCTGGAGCGAGTTAAGTTCGAAGCTGGCTAAGACTGAAAACGGCCACGTTCGCGATTTGGCGAATCAGCTGTCTCAGATTTTTGGCGACCGCGCAGCCGTGCAGCGAGCACTCGCCGTTCTGAAGGATGCAACGGCTGAGCCGGGGCCTCGCCGAAAAGCACTCCGCGCGCTTCTGACTCAGCAGAACCTGGAGGCGTCTTCGATGCTGGAGTTGTTGCTCGACGAGCCGGCTTTGCAGATCGACGCAATTCGCGGCTACGCAATGATTGAAAACGCGACCGCACCCGCAGTCCTGCTCGGCCGTTATCAACAGATGAAACCCGAATTGCGGCGAGCCGTCGTCGAGACGCTGGCCACTCGAAAAAGCTACGCTCAGGAGCTGCTCGCCGCCGTTCAAAAGAAAACAGTCAGCCGTGAGGAAGTTCCAACTCACGTCGCGCGATCGCTTCACAGTCTTCTCGGTGAGCAGTTCGTCAAAGTCTTCGGCAAGGTCCGAGAGGTCGCTCAGGATCGAGAGAAGACGATTGCGAAATACAAGAGGCAACTCACTCCGGCAAGGATCGCTGACGCGGATGTCTCGCGTGGCCGGGCTCTGTTTAAGAAAACGTGTGCATTGTGTCATCTTTTGTATGGAGACGGTGCGAAAATCGGACCTGACCTGACCGGCTCAAATCGAGCCAACCTGGATTACATCCTCTTAAACAGCGTCGATCCGAGTTACGACGTTCCGGCCGGCTACAAAATGGTTTCGATCGTCACGGTCGAAGGCCGAGTGCTTAACGGAGTGATCGCTGAAGAAGACGGCACTCGCGTCGTTTTGAAGACCGTCGAACAGCCGCGAGTTGTCATCCTCAAAGAGGACATTGACGTCCGCAAGGTTTCGGACAAGTCGATGATGCCGGAGGGGCAGCTCGACAAAATGAAACAACAGGAAGTGGCCGACCTGATCAAGTATCTAAGAACGACGGAACAAGTGGAGATGGCACAATGAACAATTTTCGTGGGGTAAGCTTCCAGCTTGCCAGACAAATGAAATTCCGTTGCTGCATCGCAAGTGAGCCGACGGCGCTAGCCGCGGGCCGCCAGTCGATGCCCGAGGCTAGCGCCTACGGCTCACATCGTGAATCAGGAAACCCGAAGCGTAAGCGAGGGAAACGGTGGTCCCTCGCTCACGCGTCGGGTTACCTCTCAATCGCCAGCTGGAAGCTGACGCCACTTGCCATGGTGCTCTTGCTGACCGTTTCGACGGGCGTTGCGCAGGAATCTCGAAATCAGCTCCCGAAGAAGCAACACAAGGTCAGCGACGCTCCGTTTCTGAAACCCGACGAAGCCGTTGCGAAGATGTCGATTCCTGACGGTTTCGAGGTCTCAGTTTTCGCGTCAGAACCGGACATCGCCGAACCCATCGGATTCTGCTTCGACGACCGCGGGCGCATGTGGGTTGCCGAAAACTTCAACTACCAGACACGTCGCAAGCACACGGACGATCCCGTCAGTCGGATTCAGATTCTGGAAGACACAGACGGCGATGGAGTCTTCGACAAAAAGAAAACGTTCACTGACAAGTTGACGTTTACGTCGGGGCTTGCCTGCGGCTTTGGCGGAGTCTTTGTCGGATCTCCTCCGAATCTGACGTTCATTCCGGACGCCGACGAGGACGACAAACCGGATGGTCCGCCTCAGATTCTGCTCGACGGCTGGGGAATCAACGATCGCCACGAAACGTTGAACAGTTTCATCTGGGGACCGGACGGCTGGCTTTACGGCTGTCACGGAGTGTTCACGCAGTCGCAGGTCGGCAAGCCGGGAGACGACGCTTCGAAACGCCAGTTCATCGACGGCGGCATCTGGCGTTATCACCCAACGCGGAAGACGTTCGAGATATTCGCTCGCGGATTATCAAATCCCTGGGGATTTGACTTCGACGATCACGGTCAGGGATTCGCTACGTGCTGCGTGATTCCGCACCTGTTTCATGTTGTCCAGGGCGGCGTTTATCACAAGCAGAGTCGCCCGCACATCAACCCGTACATCTACGACGACATCAAGACGATCCGCGACCACACTCATTTGTCAGCTCACGGTGGAGCACGCTTTTATCTGGCGGACACTTTTCCGAAGCAATACCGCAACCGGTTATTCATGTGCAACATTCATGAGCACGCCGTTCTGACCGACGTCATGGTGCGGAAAGGGTCGAGTTTTATCGGTAAACACGGCGATGACTTTATGCCAACTAACGACATGGCCTGGGTCGGCTTCAGTGTTGAAGTCGGCCCTGAAGGCGGCGTCTACATTCTCGACTGGCACGACAACGACGTGTGCGGCAACGCGGTCAACTTCCCCAACAGCGGCCGTGTCTATCGCATCATGCCGAGTGGTGCGAAGCCGGTTGCTCGGCCCAATCTTGGAGTAATGTCCGATAGCCAGCTGGTCGAATTGCAGACTCATTCCAACGACTGGTACGTCCGACACGCTCGAACGCTGCTGCAGTCACGGGCCGCAAATGGCTCGTTGAACAAACCCGCGGTGCACTCACAGTTGAGAGCTCTCCTCAAGACTGCGTCTTCGTCTCCGAAGCGACTTCGCGCGTTGTGGGCGTTGCAGGTGACCGGCGGGCTCGATCAATACGCCCTTAAATCGTTGCTTGGGCACGAGGACGAATATGTCCGAGGCTGGGCGATCCAGTTTCTCTGCGACAGCAGCTCAGCCAACGCTTTTCAGGACGCGAGCAAAGTCGAAACATCGCCAGTTGGTAAATCGGTTCTCGATAAGTTCGCGACAATGGCGAAGACTGATCAATCACAGATCGTGCGGCTCTATCTTTCGTCCGCCGTACAACGATCGCCGTTCGCAGATCGCTGGCCGATCCTGGCGGGACTCGCTTCGCATGCCGAAGACATCGACGACAACAATCTGCCTCGAATGTACTGGTTCGCGCTGGAGCCGATGGTGCCCGACCATCCTCGTGAAGCTCTGAAGCTGGCTGTTGGCGGAACGATTCCGTTCCTGCAGGAGTCGGTGGCCCGGCGACTGACGACGGGCAACGCTCCCGTCAACAACTTCTCAGCGGTGCAGACCCAGGCGACATGGGACCGCCTTATCCAGACGGTGGCAACCGGATTCCGAGTGCAGAACTCAGGTGAACGCGGAGTGGTCCACCATCGTGCCTTCCGTAATCAGGTTGCCGTGCAGACGCATCCGAAAGACCGTAAGACACCATGTATTCTGCAGACCCGATTCGTGGACATTCCAAAAGGAAGGAAGACAACGCTCAAAATGCGAGTCAGCCATCACCCTCACGGAGACTGGCAACTGCGAGTCCTTGCCAATGGCAAGGTAATCGCGGATCAGATTGTCGGTTCAAAGACGGTGGGCAAGGACGAATGGCTGGATGTCTCAGTCGACCTGTCGAGTTTCGCAGGCCGCCGAGTCAACCTCGACATCGAAAACCGCGCGAACGACTGGCGCAATGAATGGGCCTATTGGAACAAAGTTGAGATCGTGAAAGAGTGACCAACAATAGTTGTAGGGCCGGTTCCCACCGGCCGCTCGACAGGCCGGTGGAAACCGGCTCTACGATTGCTATTGAAAAGGTAACCCGGAGTGTGAGTGAGGGACCAGAGCCGTTTTCATTAGTCCCTCGCTCTCGATGTTTGAAATCGAACGATTCTACAGTCGCGAAGCGACGGCAGCATATAGCCCACGGCGTGATCCGTGGGTTGGCATTGGTTAAAGACATCAAAGCCGCGAAGCGGCGATAGCATTCCATGTTGTGGGGATTTCCTGTCGCCGCTTCGCGGCTTTGGCATATTGGTTGGACTGAAATCCCTGGGCTCACGCCCAGGGCTACATGCTGTCGCCACTTCGTGGCTAAAAACAATCGCAACAAGGACACACCTATGAGACACACATTGCTGACCGTCATAATTCTGGTCGCGATCAACGCATGCACGTTCGCTGCCGACAAGGCAAAAATCGTCTTCATTTCCGGAACGCCCAGTCACGGGGCGATGGCGCATGAGCATCGTGCCGGCAACACAATCCTGGCCGAAGCGCTGAATAAATCGGGACTTGATGTGGAAGCCGTCCTTGTCCCGCACTACGGATATCCAAAGGACAAATCGATTCTGGATAACGCGGCGACGGTCGTGATCTTCTGCACGGGACATCGCGGTCACGTGCTTAATCCGAACCTCGACGAGTTTGACGCGGTGATGAAAAAAGGCGTCGGCGTCGTGATGATTCACTGGGCGACTGAAGCCGAAAAAGGAAAGCCGGGCGAAAAGTTTCTCGAGTGGATGGGCGGCTTCTGCGACCTCGACTGGTCGGTCAATCCGCACTGGGCTCCGCGTTTTGTAAACCTGCCCGTCCACCCGATTACCAATGGCGTGCGTGAATTCAGCCTGAACGACGAATGGTATTACCACATGCGATTCGTCAAAGACCTCAAGGGTGTGACGCCAATCCTCTCGGACCTGCCGCCGCCTGAGACTCTTCGCCGCCCCGACGGTACACGCAGCGGAAACCCGGCCGTTCGAAAGGCGATTGCAAACGGCGAGAAGCAACACGTCGCCTGGGCGTATGATCGTCCCGCTGGCGGACGCGGCTTCGGCTTCACCGGAGCCCACAATCACAAGAGCTGGCAAAACGAGAGTTTCCGCAAAGTTGTGCTGAACGCAATTCTCTGGACTGCCAATGTCGAAGTCCCCAAAGACGGTTGCCCATCGCCCGCCGTGAGCGATTCGCGACTCAAAGAAAACCTCGACGAATCAAAGAAGAAAAAGTAACCGTCCGCTGACAAAGAACCGGGTGTGATCAGAATGCGAAGACCAAAAACATCGGCAGGTACTATTTTCTACGTGGCAGCAACTGCGTTCGCGATTCTGCTGCCGAGTGAAACAACCGCCACAGAACAGCGGCGCCCCAACGTCGTCTTTTTTCTGGTCGATGACCTTGGCTGGAGTGACGTTGGTTGTTTTGGGAGCACATTCTACGAGACGCCAAACATCGATCGGCTGGCGACCCAGGGCGTGCGTTTTACCGATGCCTACGCGGCTTGCCACGTCTGTTCTCCGACAAGAGCGAGTATTCTGACGGGTAAGTATCCGGCGACTCTGAATCTGACGGACTGGTTGAAGGGACGTCGCAACTTCCCGTTTCAGAGACTCCTGAATGCGGAGATCAACCAGCATCTGCCCTACGAAGAAACAACGATCGCCGAGGCATTGAAGGCTAAGGGCTATTCAACGGCGATCTTTGGTAAATGGCATTTGGGGCGAGAGCCGTCCACTCCGCTCAAGCATGGGTTCGATATTCACATCCCCAACGTCCCGTCGAACTGGCGCACGTTTCATGGCCCCTTCGGGATGAAGAATCTGGCGAGCAAAAAAGGTGACTACCTGACGGACAGGCTGACCGACGAAGCCGTCAAATGGCTGGACGGTCAGAAGGACAAACCGTTCTTTCTCTACATGTCGCACTTCGCCGTCCACGACCCAATCCAGGGACGGAAGGATTTGGTAGAAAAGTATTCACGGAAACTGAAGGCATCCCCGCCGACGGACGGTCCTGACTTTGTTCTGGAAGGCAATCCGGACAACCCTGAAAATCCGTCGAAGGAAGAACTGGCAAGGCTGATCAACACGCCGGAATTCTCACAGCACAAGGTTCAGCCCAGAGGCACGATCAAAGTCAAACAGAAGCAGGACAATGTCCAGTTTGCGGCAATGGTGGAAGGCGTCGATCAGAGTCTGGGAAGGATCGTCGCGAAGCTCAGCGAACTCGGCATCGAGGACGAAACGATCGTTATCTTCTTCTCTGACAACGGAGGCATGTCGGCGATGAACGTCGGCAATCCGAAACGAGTCGTAGCCGACAAGGATGTGGACATCGCCTGTTCGACGTCAAATCTCCCACTGCGAGGCGCAAAAGGTTGGCTCTACGAAGGCGGCATTCGCGAACCGTTGATCGTCAAGTGGCCTGGCCACGGCCACGGACAGACTGGCAAGACATGCGACGTCCCCGTCATCAGCACGGACTTCTATCCGACGATTCTTGAAATGGTCGGTCTTCCGCCGATGCCGAAACAGCACTTTGACGGTGTCAGCATTGCATCGCTGGTCAAAGGAGCCGAGGCACTCGACCGCGAAGCCATTTACTGGCACTTTCCGCATTACAGCAACCACGGCATGCAAAGTCCCGGCGGAGCGATCCGAGCTGGCGACTACAAACTGCTCGAATACTTCGAGAACGGTTCCGTGCAGCTGTTCAATCTTCGGAAAGACATCGGCGAGCAGAACGATCTTTCGCAGATTGAGCCGCAGAAGGCAGCCGAACTGACGGCAATGCTCCACAAATGGCGAAGCGACGTCGACGCGCAAATGATGCCGCCGAATCCCGATTACGTTCAGGCCAATTGATCGCGACTGCGGTTTTCGAGGCGTTCATTGTTTCGGATGTGTCAGCGATTCGACTGGCTGTCCGACGGATGCTCAACGCGGTTATTGCCTGCTTCGACCGGCTCACCGTCGATGGTCGCGACCAAGGCCTTCTGATCCGCTGAGACTGCCGTGTTCCCGGTGACGACCGGCGACTGCGACGGCTTATTGATCACAAATGCTGTCTTGTGAAAACTGCTAATCGTGTTTCCGCTGATCAACGATTCGGATTCCGAGGCGTGCAGAGCGTGACGCCAGCTTGAAAACTCGTTGTTTAGCAGCGTTACTTTGGCCCCTTTCAATGCCCAGACGGCAAAGTTCGGCGGACCGACTTTTCGCAACGTCAATCCCTGGAAAGAGTTGTTGTCTGCTCGGACAACGCCGGCCGCTCGGATGCCGGCCACGCCTTCTCCGCATATCACGTTGTTCGTGAATGTGGCCTCCGAACCAGCAAACACCATCACGATCGGCGGCAAGCCTCCTTTGCGCGAGAGTTCGTTTTCCGACAACGTGACCGTCCACCCGGAATTGATCCCGACAGCCACCAACGCATTGTCGATCACCCGATTGTTCAACACGAAAGACCGGCCGGACTTGCAGGCTGCGAAACCGATTCCCGACTTTCCGTTGTGGTGAAGGTGGTTGCCGATCAGCACGGTTCGAGCGTCGCTCATCTGGCCGATGCCCGTTTCCTGATTCTCGTAGCACTCGTTGTCGATGATCGTGGGCGTCGCGTGAGTACGTGAGCCGATTCCGGCTCGCCGATTTTTGTAACATCGATTGCCTCGAATGATTGGCGCAGATTCTTCGCGGGCTCCGATTCCCGCCATGTCGTTCTCGAAGCAATCATTGTTCTCGATGATCGGGCGAGTGTTGCTGCCGGTTCGAACTCCGATCCCGGCTCGACGATTCTTAAAACACCGATTTTCCCGAACCACCGGCTGAGAGCCTTCGCTGATACCGATCCCCGCGCGGACGTTTCCGTAACACACATTCCGAACGACGAGCGGGCTGGCGTCGTCATGTCCGATGCCAGCGTAAAAGTTTTCGAAGCACGTGTTCTCTTCGACAATCGCCATCGACTTTTTCATGCAACCGATTCCGCCGCCCATATTTCGGTAGCAGAAATTGTGAATGACGTGCGGTGAGCAGCGTTTCCCCTCCTCGCCCATGATCGCGATGCCACTGTAGCCAATGTGGTGGACGATGTTGTTTCGGATGACGCACGAAACGCCAATCACTCCGATGCCGCCCGTGCCTGGTTGCCCGATCGGTTCGTGAGCCTGTTCTTCTCCCTGCGTCTTGAAATGCCTGTTCCAGGATTCGTCGTCGTACGTCCCGACGTTGGTCACAGTGAACCCATCGAGCGTCGCTCCTTCCGCCATTGCCACTCCCGGTCCACTTCCGTCTTCCCCGCCGCCATCGATCACCGTCGCCTCAGCTCGTTTCAGTCCGATCTTGCCCTTCTCGTCGCCGCCGGCACTCTTGAGAGTGACCTTCGTCTTAAGAACGACTCGCTCGTTGTAAGTCCCCGCCGCGACGACAATCACGTCACCCTCGTCGGAAGCATCGATGGCAGCCTGAATCGACTTAAAGTCATCGGGAACCCGGACCTCAGCCGCGACAACTGGATGGACACCGCTTGACGCGACAAGAGCAACGATGATCGCAACAGCAGATAGATACTTCATGGCGTGCCATTCAACAGGTGACTTCGAAAATCGCTGCTCGGCTCCGAACATCGAGCAGAGTCGGTCGCAACGAGTATCACCAGGCGACACGATAAACTGAAGGCTGCAACAAATACCTCTTGCGGCTTCGCCGCTCAGGTTGCAAGCAACCTGAGCCACCCGCGAACGTCGGACGCTCGTAATCGTCGAGCAACTCGGCAGCAGACTTAATTCGCATCAATGCCGAGTAGACGTCTGCCATTGACCATTGCTCGCCCGAGTTAACTTGCACGCTGCCACACATTACGAATCTTCGACGCTGTTGCCGACGATTCTCTGTGAGCGTACCGACATACTTCCGAGTTTGAATGAATTGAACAGCGTAAGAAACTGAGATTTGATTGGTTCAGGGATGGGAGATTCGCTGTTGATGCAGACCCAATAGCGCTCGGCTGCGCCCTTGATGACCTGATTAGTTTCCGTACGTACGCGAAAGATGAAGATTGGACCACGTCGACGAGCGTCGTTCTCTGCCACACGAATAGCCCCCGCGCACCCAGCGCGAGACACAAAAGAGTCGTAATCCGCCCAAGCGTAGTCGTGAATGCATAACGTCACGCCTGGAATTTCATCTCGAATTCGAACGACGATTCTGGTCGGATCAAAACACCCGACAGAATTATGGATGGAGTCATCGATGCTGGCGGAAATTTTGTAAATTTCTGGACCCAATCGAAATGCAGCGATACAGGGGTCGGTCAACTCGAATCAAGAATCAGTTGTCGTAGACGGGGACCATTTTTCGCATGTTGGCGACTCGGACGACGAGGAGGCGTTGGAGGCCTCCGGATTCGTGGATGCTGCGGAAGAAGGAGTGGCCGGCGGAGTCTTTGTCGTCGCCTTCGGCGGTGATGATGGCCATCTCGCCCACGTTCAGGCTCAACGAGAACTTCTGGTCGAACAGTGGCTCGACAAGCTGGCCGCGGCGGCGGGTCCAGTCGAGTTGCGTCGCGACGGGGCGAAGCCAGTTCTGGCCGTGGTGGACTTCGGGCGTGAAGTTCAGTCGGACCCAGCCATCCTGCTCGCGGTCGATCTGCACGTTGAGAATGCAGCGGGCGTTGGTGTAACTCTTCGTCTTCCCCTCTGAAGCTGGCTTGATGCGAAGTTCCGGTTGCAACTCGGTCAGGTCGATCGGAAGGTTGCCGCCGGCTGCGAGTGCGATTCGTCGGCCAACCAATCGGCGTTCGCTGTCGATCACTTCGGGACGTCCGGAGGACATCTCCAGAAGCTGCTCGAGTGCTTTCGGCGGGTGTGAGCTGGCGTGCCCGACTCGCCAGCCGTTTTCACGAAGCGTGCCGCGAATGTCGGCGGACATGCCAGCGATCTGGTCGACCTGTTTCCACAGTGCATCGCCAAGCAAGGCATCGTTCGCGGGCCGGTCGACGAACAGGATCTCGAGCTGAACGGCGTCTCGGGAAGCGACGATTGGGGGCAAGCGAAGTTCTGACTTGCCGCTCGATTCTGTTGACGAAAAGAGTGTCGAAAAGTTCAGAAGGTTGCAGCCTGGCACGCAAAGGCAGGCAATGGCGGCGCAGAGCACGATCCGTAGCCGGGTAATTCGGCTTCGAAAATCAGGTGCCTCGCGACCCGATGTCATGTGAAGTTTCCACGGGGTGGGTTGGAAATGCGACTGATGATGGTGAGCCGCGGAATCCGATGAGTCAGAGTGACTCGTGAAGTGAAATCTGGAAGGGTCCGGAGTCTAGGTGGCAATCGCCAGGGAGGTCAATTTCAGTCTTCGCAAGCGAAACGAGGCATTCACCAGGAAATAAATGTGTGCCACTGGCTTCGCCAGTGCTTTTAGAACATCGCGTCCGTGGTTGATCTCGCACTGGCAAAGCCAGTGGCACACGGCGGAATCAGTCTGGTAGGGAACGCCGGCCGGAAGCTCCGGGATATCAACGCAGCTTGCTGGTGTTTCCGGCTTCGCCTACACTCGAATTCGGCTGTTGGCTCTGTCGAAACAGCCGGAAGCGACTACAGTTTTCTGGCTGCCAGAAACCAACGGTTGATTGAATCATCCGACATCAGGAGCGGCGATTATGGCCTTTGACATGCGTTGGAAAGTTCGAACCCTGTGGGCTCTCGTCCTTGTGCTGATGGTGAGCCCGGTTGACGCTCAGGACGAAACCAAAGCGGCGCCGAAGCCAAAGCAGGACGAATACTTTGAGCTGATGCAGACCTTTGTCGATACGTTCGAGCAGGTCGATCGTAACTACGTTAAAGATGTCGATCGTCGCAAGCTGCTCGAAGCGGCGCTGCGAGGCATGATCAAAGAGCTGGACCCCTACTCCAGTTATATTCCGCCGGAAGAGCTGGCTCGATTCAATCAGCAGGTCGATCAGCAGTTTGGCGGCATCGGCATTCAGGTTCAGCCTGATCCCAGAACTCGCCGCATTCTGGTGATCTCGCCGCTGCCGGATACTCCTGCTTACAAAGCCGGCGTCCGCGCGGGTGACATCGTGACCGAAGTCGAAGGTTACGACACCGAGAACATGCCGTTGTCGCGAGCGGTCGAGCTGATGAAAGGGCCGCCGGGAGACACTGTCTCGATCAAGGTACGACATCTGTCGGCGACAGAGGACGAAGAAATCAGCATGGAACGGGCGATTATCAGCGTCAAATCCGTGCTGGGCGACAAATGGGGAAAAAAAGGCAACTGGGATTTTCTGGTCGATGATGAGCAGAAAATTGGCTACGTGAGGCTGACTCAGTTTGGCCGGAAGAGTGCCGAAGAGCTGGCCGCAGCGATCGAAACTCTGCAGGGCCAGGGCATGAAGGGCCTGGTTCTGGACCTGCGATTCAATCCAGGCGGGCTGCTCTCGCAAGCTGTCAAAATTTCTGACCTGTTCGTCGAATCGGGAACGATCGTCAGTACGGAAGGCAAGAACACCGAAAAGCGAACGTTTGAAGCGACAAAGGCCGGGACTCTTCCCGACTTTCCGATGGCCGTTCTGATCAACCGATTCAGCGCTTCGGCGAGCGAGATTCTCAGTGCCTGCCTGCAGGACCACAAACGCGCCGTCGTCATCGGCGAGCGAAGCTGGGGCAAAGGCAGCGTGCAGAATGTGATCGAGCTCGAAGCCGGTGCAAGTGCTCTGAAGCTGACGACGGCCGGTTATCTTCGACCAAGCGGCAAGAACATTCACCGCTTCCCAGACTCGAAGGTCACCGACGAGTGGGGCGTCCACCCGGATGACGAAGTTAAGTTCACCCGCAAGGAGCTGGAAGATTACGACGAATATCGCCGCGCCCGTGATGTGCTGACCGAAGCGGCACCCCCGGAATCAGACTTCAAAGATCGTCAGTTTGAAAAGGCGTTGGAACGAGTTCGAGCGATGCTCAACGGCAAAGGAGCTGGGGACGACGCTGAAAAATCCGACGACACCAAAAAGGTGGAGAAGGACAAAGCGGCCGCCTGATTCTCGGCCGGAAGAGCGAAGCCGAAACTTGATGAAAAGCGGAGAAATTCACGTAGATTCGGCTCTTGACACTCTGATTTTACAGAACTACGATCCCGCGCAACCTCATGGTCTGGCTGCAAATTCCAACGAATTCGATCAGGCCGCAAGGATGGACTCAGCAGTGTTCGCGAGTCTGCCGATAAGTGTCGCGTCACCGGTTTCACACTTCTGAATTTCGCCACAGAATGCCGATTTGGTCGGCGGGCAAAAGAAAAGGATGCACAATGACTCACATCGTCGCCGAACCATGCTTCAACTGTAAGTACACGGATTGTGTAGTCGTTTGTCCCGTAGAATGCTTCTACGAAGGTGAAGCCATCCTTGTGATTCACCCTGACGAATGCATTGACTGCGAAGCCTGCGTTCCAGAATGTCCGGTCGAAGCAATCTTTCACGAAGACAATCTGCCGGAAGAATGGGCTGACTACACGCAGCTCAACGCCGACATGGCTAAGGAATGGCCTGTTATTACTGAAAAGAAAGAGCCAATGGGCGACTAATCGCCCTGCCCCGTTTGTTCGGGGACAGGCTTAAGAATTGAGACAATCACAGGCGGCTGATCTCCTTGATCAGCCGCCTGTTTTCGTTCAATCCGAGAGAGCCGGCGATGGCCAGCAACTCGGCCTGAAACGAACTGCAACCGACATTCCCCCATCCGGTTCCGCCGCCATTCAAACTGCGTAATCGTTAAAGTCGAATCCCAAGTTGAGTCGATGATAAGGAAGCCGCTGGTACTGTCGGAGCGAGAAGATTCCGCGCGCCGCCAGGCGTCGGATTCCTCCACAGAAATCCGAATCCATCAGCACCGACGGACCAATGACTCACCGCATGAATCGCTCGCATCGACTCAGGATCACACGTTATGGCTTCAGGCTCGAAAGAACATAAAGAACAGATTCGTCTGGGCTTTATGACTGCGGTCGAAATCGGAGACCGAAACTACGTCGGCGGCCTGCTCGTCACTGACCGCTTCGGACGCCCGCTCGAATTTCAATGCACGACGCCGGTCAAGCCGAATCGAACGCAGGAACTGCTTTACGGCCCGACTCTCGTTCCGTTCATTCTGGGCGACCTGCTCGCTAAAGCTTTGCTCGATCGCGTTTCTGTAAAACCGTCGCTCATCATGACCAGTCGCGTCGAGATTCTGCAGCTCCGCACGAAAGTCGCGATCCCCATCATCTACGACGAAGCGTCTGCCGAGTCGGGTTCGAAGCCTGCGCAGAGTAACTCATCGCAGTCAGTTGGGCAGGAGATTCGATTCGGACGACAGACCTTCCGGATGCACGAAGATTTCACGGAAGATCAATCGGCAGTCGAGCGAATCAGTCAGCAGCTCTCCGACGACGCCAACATGCACGAACCATTGGAACGAGTCGGCGAAGCTTTGCGGGAAACAATGTCGACGGTGACCGCGCGACCGCGAGTTGCCTGAGAGTCGCAAAAGAGGTTCTGCTACACAAGACGCCGCCGGAGCCGCTGCATGCTGCCTGACCAGGACAATCCCGGAAACGCGACTCGCGCAGTCTCGTACGATGTGCCGTGCCCGCGGCCCTCCGAGTTTCCGTTCGACACGTCGCTCGTCGAGTTGTCGCCGGCTGTCGACATCTACTCGTCCGGTGCGAACGTCGCGCTGAATCGTTGGCCGAACATTGAGTGCCAGCGTGTTGACGCCGGGCTTGCAGTCTGGACGGTGCCCTCGTGGAAACCAGGTTGGCCGAAGGTTCATACCGTCGGCCTCGCGTTCCCTGAAGCAATCGAGTTTCTTCCACCAGAGAAGCCAAAAGACGACGAGAAACTGGAAACGATCCGTCCAAAGAAAAAGAAGACTGATTCGGATTCAGTGGATGAAAATGCGGTCCGCAGACCAACTCGGCTGCAGCCGCCGAGCGACGCGCTATCGCTGGAAGACCGCCTGTTTTACATCCTGCAGCCGCCGCTCGAAACGATGCTGGCCGGGCAGGAACTGATCATGCCGTTCGAGCCGTTCCCTCATCAGTATGAAGGAATTGGCTGGCTGTTCTCGCAGGAGAACGCACTACTCGCTGACGAGATGGGTCTTGGCAAGACCATGCAGATGATCACAGCGGTGAGACTCCTGCTGCGGGGTGGCCAGATTCGGCGAATCCTACTGGTTTGCCCGAAGCCGCTGATTCCGAACTGGCAACGTGAATTCCGGGCGTGGGCGGAAGAGCTTCCCGTCGTCACCGTCGAAGGTGACACGGCACGCAGAAATCTGATCTGGAAGATGCCCGGCGTCCCGATTCTGATGACGAATTACGAGGTCATGGTCCGAGACATGGAAGCCATGCCGGAGGCAGAGCGACCGAAGTTCGACCTGGTGGTGCTCGACGAAGCTCAACGAATCAAGAATCGCGATTCAAAAACGGCAGTCGTCACTCGCGACCTGAAACGTAAGCGAAGCTGGTGCCTGACGGGAACGCCCATCGAAAACCGCCCGGAAGAACTGGTGTCACTGTTTGAGTTCATGGAAGTTGTCAACGCGCGAGCAACGCCAGACCTGAGGCAACTGTCCAAGCTCGCCGACAAGTACATTCTTCGGCGGACTAAAGACATCGCCATGAAGGACATGCCCCCGAAGCTTGACCGCGATGCGTACCTGGATTTGAGCCCCGCTCAGAAATATGCCTATACCGTTGCTGAAAAAGAGGGCGTTGTTCAGCTAAACGACATGGGCGATCAGGTCACGGTTCAGCACGTTTTTGAGCTGGTGCTTCGACTAAAGCAGATTACCAACTTCGACCCACTGACCAACGAGAGTTCGAAGCTGGATCGCCTTATCGCCGACATGGAGGAAGTCGCAGCGAGCGGCGGAAAGGCAATCCTGTTCAGTCAATGGACCAAGGTATTGGATTGGCTTGCCGTGCGGCTGCAACAATTCAATCCGCTGGTTTATCACGGGGGAGTCCCCACCAAGAAACGAGAGCCCATCCTCGCCGAGTTCAAAGAGGATCCTTCAAAACACATCATCCTGATGAGCTACGGAACCGGAGCCGTTGGACTGAATCTTCAGTTCGCCGGCTACGTCTTTCTATTCGATCGCTGGTGGAATCCAGCCGTTGAGGATCAGGCCATCAACCGAGCGCATCGAATTGGACAGACAAGCACCGTGATCGTGACTCGGTTCATCTGCAACGATACGATCGAAGAACGCATCGACGCCGTCCTGCAACACAAGCGAGCGATTTTTGACAGCGTCCTGGGAGACGGCGATGTAGAAGACGCGTCGCGAAGTCTGAACGCTGCTGAGATCTTCGGCCTGTTTGACCTTAAGGCCAAACATGGCAAAGGTACGAAAAAGATCGCTCCGAAAGTTGTGAAGGACGCATCGTCTGACGCTGCGTAATCGCAGTCCGTGCCCCACCAGTTTGTAACCATGTCCCATGCCCGATCGAATCCGAGTTCTGTTTGCGATTGGATCACTGGCGGGCGGCGGCAGCGAGCGGCAGATCATCAACATTCTGCGCCACATCGATCGGTCGCAGTTTGAGCCGCATTTGTATCTGGTCAGCCGAACCGGTGAGTTTCTTAGTCAGGTGCCTGACGACATCTCGATAAGCGCATTCGACGATGAACCAAATTCCGGCGGCATGTATGTACCGGGAAGAATTTGGCGGGCTCAGATTGCTCACTTTGCAAAGACATTGGCCAGTAAACAGATCGACGTTGTTTACGACCGGACTCCCCACATGACGCTGGTGGCGGGGCCGGCATGCGACCTTACTGATGTCCCCCACCTCTCGACAGTTGTTTCGAATCCTGCCGACGATCTGCGAGATAACATTGGTCGATTTCGATGGTTCAAGTATCGCGTATTGAAACAAGAATATCAGATGGGCGAGCGGGTTATCGCAAACTCAGAGCCGCTCGCTCAGGCCTGTCGTGATTTCTACAGGCTGCCTGATGACCAAGTGACTGTTCTACCAAACGGTTTCGACTTTGAGGAAATAGAAGAACAAGCTTCGCAGGGCTGCGAATTCGCACCACCTTCTTCAGGAACCTTTCACATAGCGACTGTTGGTCGTCTTGAGGAATGCAAAGGGTTCGACATCCTCATTGAAGCGTTGAACGAACTGGTCAATGTCCGCGGACTCACAAACATTGTTGCGTCAATCGTCGGTCGAGGTTCCAGCGAAGGCCAGTTGAAACACCTGGCCGCGCAGCATTGTCTGGAACAGGTCGTTCGGTTCGAAGGGTTTCTGGAGAATCCGTACCCGTTGATCCGGTCGGCTGATTTGTTCTGCCTGACGTCACGCTACGAAGGCATGCCCAACGTGCTGGTCGAAGCAATGTTGCTGGGAGTGCCAGTTCTTTCGACCGACTGCCCGGAAGGGCCACGCGACATTCTTCTGGACGGGACGCTTGGAACGCTCGTCCCGCATCTTGATACACAGGCAATCGCCGACGGAATCGAGCGGGCCATGAAGCCCGATCCAGCCCGGGACGCTCGAACGGCTAGAGCGAAAGAGTCGGTACGGTCACGTTTCGGCATTGGACCAACGACCCGGGCGCTCGAAGAGCTTCTGACACTTGCCGCGCAACGCAATCCGTAGGTTATGACAAGCGCAGCGCCGGCATAACATTGGCACGAGAGGAAGTTATGCCGGCGCTGCGCTTGTCATAACCTACCTTGCTGCCGGCAGAATTATGCTGCTGCGGCTTCGGGGTCGGCTTTCTTCGTCAACAACGACACCGCAACCAGCGTAATGAAGCCGAGCGGAATCGTCACGATGCCTGGCTGGCCGAATGGAACCAGAGCGTCCGCAGCGGTCAGCCCGAAGACCTGCTCCATCGAGTCGGCGCTGCAAAGAATCCAGCCGAGGCTGCTGACCATTCCGACGACGACCGCCGTAATGACTCCTTCCTTCGTCGCACCCTTCCAGAAGAGGATCATGACCAACGATGGCAGATTCGCCGAAGCGGCCACACTGAAAGCCCAGCCGACGAGATAACTCACATTCATCCCTTCGAACTTGATGCCCAGAGCGATGGCGATTGCACCGACGATTACTGAGGCGATTTTGGCGACTCGGACTTTCTGGTGATCGTCCATTTCGATTTTGAAAAAGCTCGACAGCAGGTCATGAGTCACCGCACCGGCTGAGGCGAGAATCAGACCACTGACTGTCCCAAGCACGGTCGTAAACGCGATCGCCGAGATCGCTGCGAACAACCACTTGTCCATGCTGTGAGCCAGCAGCGGAGCAGCCATATTGCTATTGGTGACGTCCATCCCGCCGCTGGTCATCGCTCCGAGCCCCATGTACAGAGTCAGGACGTAGAAGAAGCCGATACTGCCGATACCGACGATCGTGCTCTTACGAGCAGCTGCGGCGTCCTTGACTGTGTAATAGCGAATCAGGATGTGCGGTAACGAAGCCGTTCCACAAAAAAGAGCCAGCATGAGCGAAAGAAAGTTCAACTTCCCAACGAAACTGTCGCTACGGATTCCTTTGAACTTGGGATGCTCGCCCGGCCGCAGAATCTGTGAACCAGGAGTCGGTTTCTGGAAGTAGACCGTTGTCGTTGTTTCGTCGGCTTCTTTGACTTTCTCACTTCCCCAAAGAACAACTTCGCTTTCCTGCAGCGTGCTGAAGAACGACAGCGGGCCGAGAGGGCCAGTCTTGTCGACACCGCCCGGCAGTTTGCTGATGTGGCCGACCGGGTGCAGTTCCGGCTCGCCTTTTTTCTTACCCTTGATCTCACTGTTGACGAGGACGTTGCCATTCGCGTCCTTGCCGACTGTCTGAGCTTCATCCAGAAATACGTCAGCCCCATCCGCTGTCTTGATGGAACGGTAGCTCCATGTCGAAACTCGGCCAGTCTCGTTGTCCTTGAAGCGAACGTACCCTCTGGTTTTCGTATCTGACCAGCCGCCGTCTGGAGCGACAACCGTCGCATTCAACGTCTGAGCGATCGCCTCCTCATCCAGTTGTTCGCTCATCGGACCGAACGATTGAAACTCGTAGCCATCGTTGCCACCGCCAGCAGTTTTGAACCCTTGTGCGAACAGCATCACGGTCAGGATCGCGCTGAAGACGACCAGCAAAGTTCCCTTGATAAACTGCACCCAGGTTGTCGAGACCATGCCGGCCGTAACGACGATCAGAATCACCGTCACGCCGACGATGACGACTCCGACCCAATGATCGAAGCCAAGCAGTGGTTGAACCAGAACGCCGGCTCCGACCATCTGCGGAATCAGGTAAAAGATGCTGACTGCCAGTGTGCTGATTCCGGCAGCGAGTTTGATGCCTGGTGACTGGAACTTCGCATCGAGCGCGTCGGCAAACGTGAATTTGCCGAGCCGCTTCATGGGTTCAGCGATGACGAACAACGCGACGATCCAACCAGCGAGATACCCGATCGAGTACAGAAACCCGTCGTAGCCGTAAAACGCGATCATCCCGCAGATGCCCAGGAACGACGCGGCTGACAGGTAGTCACCGGCAAAGGCGACGCCGTTTACGAACCACGGAATCTGACCGTGAGCTGCGAAGTAGCCTTTTGAGTCGGTCGCTTTTCGGCCCAGCCAGAAGCTGATTCCGAGCGTGATCCCGACGAAAACGAAGAAGCTGACAACGGCAATGATTGAGGGTTCGTAGATCATTGGTCGTCCTCCGTCGACGACCCTGGCTCGTCATTAGAATCGCACAGTACTCCGTAAAGCAGAGCCATGATGAAGGCCGCAATGATCAATCCGAAGCCGTACAGGATCGCCACGTTGATGCCGGCGATCGGCGTTGCTTCCATCGACTCGGGAGAGAACGTGTTGATCAGTACGAAGCCGCCGTACAGGACCAGATAGACGGCGAACAGGACGAGCCCCATTCGAGCATTGCGGGTTTGCATATGAACCTCAGGTTCGCAGCGTTTGTTGGTTAGAAAACGGGGGCGTATCAATACGCTCGTAAAAAGTGCCACAGCGTCGCGTTGTTACCTCTCCCTCTGGGAGAGGTCGGCCTCTCAGGGCCGGGTGAGGGTTTCTGTTGAGTAACGACGTTCGGCCAGAAGAAGGTAAAGCCCCCTCACCCGCGACTGAGACCGCGACCTCTCCCCCCAAGGGGGGAGAGGTAAAAAGTTAAAGGTGACATTTCTCGACATCGATCAGCCAATCTTCGCTCTCAGTTCTTCGAGCAGGCTGACGGCTGTGCCGATGTCGGCTTTCTGACGGACCGGGTCGTGAGCGATTTCCCGCTCGATCGTCAGCGGTCCTTCATACCCCAGTTCTTTGAGCGTTCGAAGGTACGTCTCCATGCCGACGTCGCCTTCGCCGAGCGGAACTTCTGCGCCCCACTCCGTGCCTCGAACGTCTTCCGCCGCCCAGGTCGCGTCTTTGCAATGGATGCTGCGAACGAGGTGGCCGACTTTCTTCAAGGCGTCGATCGGATCGCCGGTGCCGTAGAGGATCATGTTCGCCGGGTCGAAGTTGATAAACAGGTTGTCGCGGTCGACGTCGCCGATGAATTCCAGCAGATGCTCGGCCGATTCCTGTCCTGTTTCGAGGTGCATGTTCTGGCCGTTGTCTTTCACGTAGTCGAGCAACGTCTGCGTGACCTCGATCAGATTTTTGTAGCTGTCTGTGTCTCGCCCCGGCACAAATCCGACGTGCATGCCGACCACGCCGCAGCCGATGTGTTTCGCAAAGTCAGAAACCGTTCGGTATTCGGCAGCGCGAGCGTCTCGCAAACCTTCAGGAACGATGCCGACCGTTTCGGCGGTTCGCTGAATGCTCTCGTAGGTCTCGCCAGCGAAACCGCTGAACAGGACAGACGCCTCGAAACCCGCGTCGGCGGCTTTATCGAGATACGCTTTCGCGTGATCTTCCGTTCGATTTTCGGGAAGCGGACAATGCAGATGGACGGTGGGAATCTGCAGTTCCTTCACAACGTCCAAGTGAACGCCAAGTCCGTCGTCAATTGATGTAAAAACGCCGATCGGCCACGTACTCATCGGGGAAGCTCCTGAGCGGAAAGAATGATCGCAACCAGCAGCTCAACAGCCGCCGAAAACCGAACGAGCATCTTAGTGCTGCCGATTCGGATTCTCCAGCAGCCTCGATCTTCGTCGGAGCCAACTATGCGATCTGTTTCGCCCAGTCCCGGGGTCAGTTCCTACTGGCCGACGGTTGAGCGGTCGCAATTCCCACTGGGCGCTGGATCTACGTTTTCCTCTTCATCTGCGCGTCGACCAGCTTTTTGAAGTCCTTTGCGAACTTCTGATCGCCTTTCAGACAGCGGTTTGTCATCGCCAGAGCTTTGCGCATTCGGGAGACGGTGCTGACGACGGGGGCTGTCAGCTTCTCGATGATCTCGTCAGCTCGATACTCTTCCAGATCGCGGAGCGTCGTGACACCGAGGAACTGGCAGACCTCTCTGACCTCAAGGTCGCGGAGAAACAACTGCTCGAGTTTTGAATCGAGTGTTACCTTCGGCCGGCCCAGCGGCATCGGTCGTTTCTTTGCAGCAGCCTTCTTCTTCGGAACCGTCTCGGTTCTTGCAACTCTTCGTGCGGCCTTCCTGGAAACGGTTTTCTTAGCCTTCTTTTTCAAGGCTTTCTTCTTATCAGCCTTCTTTGAGACGGTCTTCTTTTTCGGGACAGTCTTTTTAGACGCAACCTTTCTGGCAGCTTCCTTCTTCACGGCCTTCTTCTTTGAAGCAGCTTTCTTTTTGGCCATGTCACAATTCCAACTGAGGATTTTTGGTTTCCTGCCGCGCCCCCGCCTTCGCCCCGGCCCCGGCCTTCGCGAGGGCAGGGCTCTGTGCGGGAATGACGATGTCGGTCGTTCCTTCGTACTGTCTGCAAACATTCAGCGTAGCGACGCGTTGCCATCTTTCGAAACAACAACGCAATCTTCTCGCACGAAAAAAGGTCTGCCCGGAAATACCGATCAGGCCTCGCGATGTGGACAGTGCGTCTTGTTGAAGAGTTGAAAATCAGTCCGCGTAGAAGCGCGTCGGTTCTTCAGTAGCCTGCGTCTCGCGGCTCACACTCATGAAAACTAATCATGAGAACGGTCTACCGAGCGTTGACGGTGAATGACGTGCTGCCGGCAACGGGCATCACTGGCTGATAGCCTTTGCGAGCACGTTTTGCTCCGCCGCCGGGGTAGTAGGCGAACCCCTGGAAAGAGTCCACTGTTCCGGTGTCGGCAGGTGTCACGAAATTGCCCTGTCCGAAGAGTGCGAAGTTGTCGTTAAGTGGGACGTGGATTTCTGCGCCGAAGACAAGTCGTTCTCCGGAATCCGTTGTTTCGCATTCATCGAGGCCGGATCCGTTTGCTTTGCAGCCGCCTGCCCCGCAACGACCTGCCCCGCAACGACCATCACCGCAACCACCGCTGCGGTGATGACCTGCTTCGCAACGATCGGCACGGCAACGATCGGCACGGCAACGATCGGCACGGCATTGAACCGCTTCGCAAGCGGTGCTGCACGGAGTCGATTCCCGATAGGCTCGCGTTGAAATGCCTGGCTTCCGCGATTCAGTAAAGACTGTTCTGGAGCCGGCTCAGTGGCAACGAACGGCGAATCACCTTGCAGAACCGCGTCGACGCAATTCAGGATCCCCGGGTTGTTGACCAGTTTCAGTAGCTGAAGGCGACGTTGAAGGTCCGCCATTCGGCCAGCATTCTCCGCCAGTCCGGTCAGCATTCGCAGATCGACCGTGACACCCTGCACCGGATCTCGAGCAACGTAAACAATCCCGTCCCGGCCACCGCTACGCTGCTTCAGTAGTTCGAACGAGCCAGTATCCACAGTCCAGAACCCGCCCCGTGAAGAGAAAACCCATAGCGGGCGAAGTCATTGTCCGATCACATGTCGCGACTGTGGGAGGGTCCGTCAACGCGGCGCTCAACATTGTCGTCACCCAGGATTCCTTTTTACCCGCTAAGGATCAGTCCCGAAATAACTTCCCGATTTCCATTGCCTTGTTTGACCCGAAGCCGCAGGCGATGGTGTTTTGAATGCGTGCCAGCGTCTGAAACGCGGGCGCCTTCGGCTTGCGGTCAAACAAGGAACTTATTTCGGGACAATTCCTAAGCAACCTCGATCGCTACCTGGCCGGGTCAAGTGAGAGTCGTCAGCCTCAGAGTCCAGACACTGCAAAACAAAAGAACCCCTCGAAATTCATTTGAATTCCGAAGGGTTCCAGCTTGTTCGTTCTGCAAAATACCCAAGAGAGGACTTGAACCTCCACGGGATTAAATCCCACTGGCACCTGAAGCCAGCGCGTCTGCCAATTCCGCCACTTGGGCTCGCGTTTGCGAGTGGGCAGAATAGAGACTGCCGAATGCCCGAACAAGTCGTCGGGTGGCGTTTTTTGATCGCTTGTTCGAGGCGAAAGTTCGATTGCTCCGGATGGAATAGCTGGAGCGGATTTCGGGGCATTCTGAACGGGTGGCGAAGACTCGGACCGGGACACTGGGGCGAGGTTGCGCAGCCGGGTTTTCGGGGTTGGACTTCGTCAGGTGGAGCCTGACCTACGATTGGTCAAAGACTCGGCGTTGCCGTGTGTTCGTGTTCGGAGGCCATTTCGCCAGCGTGGTAGCTTGAGCGGACGAAGGGGCCGCTGGCGACCATTGTGAAGCCGAGTGCTCGGACTCGGTCACCGATTTCGTCAAATTCTTCCGGCGGGAGGTAACGTTCGACCGGAAGATGAACGCCCGACGGCTGAAGATACTGGCCGATGGTGATCATGTCACAGCCGACGGATCGCAGATCCGCGCAGACATCCATGACCTCATCCACTGTCTCTCCGAGGCCGAGCATGATTCCGCTTTTAGTGGGCATGTCCGGGGCTTCTTCTTTGATCTGAGCCAGCAGGTCGAGCGTCCTTTGGTATTCGGCGTTCCGTCTGACTCGGTGGTACAGTCGCGGGACGGTTTCGGTGTTGTGGTTGAAGACGTCCGGCCGAGCTTCGATGACACGGCTGACTGCGGCGCGGTTGCCCATGAAGTCCGGCGTCAGGACCTCCACTTTAGCTCCGGTTCGTTCTCGAACGGCCAGCACGCAATTGTAGAAGTGGTCGGCTCCGCCATCGGCCATGTCGTCGCGCGTGACGGACGTGATGACGACATATTTCAGCCCGAGGCGTTCGGCAGCTTCGGCGACTCGTTCGGGTTCGTCGAGTTGAACGATCTCGGTCTTACCTTTCGGGACGGAGCAGAATCCGCACGGCCGCGTACACACATTTCCAAGGATCATGAATGTCGCGGTCTGTTGCGACCAGCACTCGGTTCGGTTGGGACATTTTGCACTTTCGCAAACTGTCTCCAGCTTCAAATCCTGAATGACACTGTCTGTGTAGTACATGCCTGGCCTGGGAAGCGGCCGCTTCAACCATTTCGGCAATCGACGTTTCTCGCGAGGAGCGGCTGTCACCGAGTCTGCAACCGGAGCTTCGTTCGAAGGAACTTCCGAAACAACGGGCAATGAAAGATTGAATTCTGGACCGTCAAGCATGCTGCATCACCTTTCGCCACGTCCGCTTCAGCATCGGGTGGCCGGCGTAGGGGTTTGTTTCTTCGTAGCCGAACTGGTCGGCGATGTGCCGCATCAACGCTTCGCGAACCTTCTGCATCGGAACAGGTTCCATCCGCTGCATCGATAGCGACGAAATTTTAACTCGGTCGGCAGTTGACCGAACCAGACGGACTGTATCCAGAATCGGCGACACATTCATGAACAAGCCGTGATGACTGACTCCATCACGCACCGACGCGCCGATCCATGAAAACTGACCGCAGCGACACGTCGTTCCCGGCGGCGATTGAGTCGCCTGTGAGGGAACTCGGCGTTCGGCAGCGGTTGCCACGATCGCATTCTGCAGCCTCGTTCGAAAGTCTGCGAAACTGCAGCCCAGTCTTCTCAGCGGAAGGATCGGATACGCAACGACCTGACCGGGAGTATGGACCAGAGTTCCGCCGCTGCGGTTCACTCGGCGAATCTCCATCAGACGCGACGTGAAATCTCGCGTGTCCAGAGGCAGGTCGGTGATGCGTCCTTCGCGACCGATCGTCACGACCGGCGGGTGCTCGCAAATGATCAACGCTCCAAGCCGATCCGAACGCTCAGCAATTTCATCAACGAGCCGTTCCTGCAAAGCCATCGCCGCGTCAAAATCCACGACTCCCAAAAGGTAGACCTCAAGCGCTGCCGACGATCGGCCCTGCGAAGTCCAGACATTGGTTGTGGTTAGTTCTGACATTGTGCGTTCTGCAGATTCCGGTTCTGGCATCAACCATTACGATCCTCCAATCCGGCGTTCGCTGAGGCAGGCACTCAGTGTCTGGTGCTCCGCTCCTCGCGAACGACGGGCGACATTGTACGGTCGCCGGTTGGTCCCAACAATCAGCGAATGAATTGCTGAATCGCCCCGTCCGCTAATGCCGGCAGGAATTACCAGTGAAGCGGCTTGTCCGGATCGTGGTCCCACGGCTGGTCGAACTCAGACTCCGGGTTCGTGACGACATCCGGGCCGATTCCGACCGTTCCCAGAGAATCGCCAGCGGGTAAGGCCGATGCCTCAAGCTCTGCCAACATCAGAAAATTCCGCATCAGAGCGTGGCCCATCTGAGTGAGAATGGACTCGGGATGAAACTGGACGCCGAACGTCGGGTGCTCGCGATGCTCAAACGCCATGACCAGTCCATCGTCGGTTCGGGAAGTCACTGTCAGTTCGCCCGGCAACGAATTTTCGTCGGCGACCAGTGAGTGATACCTCGTGACTCGTAACGGATTCGGCAGTCCTTCAAATAGTCGCGTCGCGTCGTGAGGAATCAGCGAAGTTCGCCCATGAACCGGCTCCGGTGCTCGCACGATGTCTGCGCCAAAGGCCGACGCGATCGCCTGGTGACCGAGGCAAACTCCGAGCAACGGAATCGTGCCGGAAACTTTGCGGACAAGGTCAACGCAAATGCCGGCTTCGGTCGGAGTACACGGACCGGGAGAGAGAATGATCGCGTCAGGTTTCGAGCCGATCACGTCCTCAACCGAGACCGCATCGTTTCGCACGACGTCAGCCTCAACGCCCAGTTCGGTGACGTACCGAGCGAGATTGAAAACAAAGCTGTCATAATTATCGATCAGCAGAATCATGCAGCCATCAATTTTGGAAGTGGACTATTTCGCAATCGGCTGGCACAGGCCGGAACGCTGCAGCGCTCGCAACATTCCTTCTGCCTTGTGCAAAGTTTCCTCGTATTCAGCGACCGGTTCTGACTGAGCCACAATGCCGCCGCCGACTCTGCACTGCACCCAGCCTCTTCGACAGACGAACGAACGAATGAGAATACTGCTGTCGAACGTGCCGTCAAACCCGGAGTAAAACAGACTTCCGCAGTAGGGACCACGGGCCGTCGGTTCCAGCTCCGAAATGATCTCCATCGCTCGAACTTTCGGAGCACCGGTGATCGACCCACCGGGAAACGACGCGGCCAGCAACGACCAGATATCAGATTCCTCGTCGCCTTGTCCCCTGCTCTGTTTCAACGTTCCGCGAACTTCCGAGACGAGGTGCTGGACCGTTTCGTAAGTTTCGACGACGCAGAGTTCCGGTACGGAGATCGAACCCGGCTCACACACACGCGACAGATCGTTCCGAAGCAGGTCGACAATCATCACGTTCTCGGCGACGTCTTTTTCACTTTGTCGTAACTCGTCGCGTGTGAAGAGGTCGGCTTCCGGAGCAGTTCGCCGTTGCCGGGTTCCTTTGATCGGACGAGTCTCGACGACTCCGTTTTCAACTCGCAGGAACCGTTCCGGAGATGCGGAGACAATCGCCCAGTCGTCGTGAGCCAGGAAGCCGGCAAACGGCGCCGGGTTACAGTCTCGCAGCGTCGCATAAAGATCCGTTGGCGGCACGTCGCAACGAGCGAGCAACCGTTGAGACAAGTTCGCCTGAAAGATATCTCCAGCGTGGATGAGCTCAATGACTCGCTCAACTGCTGTCAGGTAATCTTCGCGAGTGAAGTCAGAAGTCACTCCGTCCCAGCCAGGGAGCGGGTGCTGCTTTGCCAGTTCAGGCTCCGACAACAGATCTCCGTTTCGCTGTTGAGCATCGGCCGTTCGTTCTGCATCGGTCGTTCGTTGAGCATCGGCCGTTCGTTGAGCATCGACTGTCCGCAGACGTGCTACCACATTCTGGATCCGGACGGCGGCTCTTTCCCGGCAGGCACTCTGATCGGCATCGCAAATCGATCTTTCAGTCTGACCCGCGTCCTGAACCTCGATCTCCGGCAGACCGTGCGAAATCACCCACGCTTGACCCTGCTGATGATCCCAGGCGATCACCCAGTCGTAGATGCCAAACCAGGCATCCGGCAATTCAAACTCGTCTTTGCCAGAGCGCGGAATTTTTTCCCAGCAGCGACCAAGCTCGTACGAAAGCATGCCGGCCACTCCGCCTTGAAACGGCGGCAGATCAGGCAGTCGCTTCAGCAGAAACTGGTCGTTCAGCCGATCGACCGTCGCCCGCACAGAAGCAAACGGATCACTCGAACACGCGGCTCGCTCGACGTTGAACGTAGCGATCGGGTCAGCAGCGAGGAACGAGTATCGCCCAAGCCGTCCTCGCTGCAGAGCGCTGTCGAAGAGAATCAATCCATCACTTCCAGCAAACGCCTTTAATGCGTCGGCTGGTGACGGGACGATTTTCAACTCTTCAACGGCGGGAACCACTCGTGACTGCTTTCGTGCGACCTGACTTCTTCAGCAGCGTTTCGACCGATCGGTACATCGCCAGAAGTCCGCCGCCGAAGTTTTCTTTCAGGTCCGCTCGACGGACCCGACTCCAGTCTTCGAGTTTGCGAATCTTCAGCTTCGTTTCCAACCAGTCGAGATACCGCTCTCGATTTTCCTTCTTCTTCCAGAAGCCGGCTGGAACGCGAGCGAACTTCCATTCGAGCCAGTTGTGATTCGAAAAGCAGTCCATCGCGGCGGCCAGCGGCGAGCCATTGTAGTGCTTCATCAACTGGTTGCCGAAGTTCAGCTCAAAATCTTTACGAGCGACTCCGTACCAGTCGTCCGGCTTTTTACAGCCCAGCCGTTTGCCCAGCCACTTCATGTATCGCCGCCGGTTGGCTCGCTCGTCCCAGAAGCCTTTGGGAGTCTTGCCGAACTGCCACTCGTTCCATTTGAGTTTCGGCAGGTAAGCCTTCACGGCCTCGGAGATCGTGCTGTCATAATGCAGCAAAAACGCTCCGCCTTTGTTGTCACGAAAGTCTCGATTCGTGATCCCGTACCAGTCATCGGGTTCGTTGATGCCGCACTGATCGGCGAGCCACTTCATGTAGCGTCGATGATTCTTGCGATCGGCCCAGAACGATCGAGGGCACGACACGAATAACCATTCGTGCCAGCTATGATCGGAAAACGTCTCCATCACCGCCGTGACGGCCGAACTTCCCCAGCAATGGAGGAGGGCACCGCTGCCACGATTCGCCTTGAAGTCGCTCGTTCTGATCCGGTAGTAGTCTTCGAGCTTTCGATAACCAAGCCGCTGCCCCAGCCAGATCAGGTACAGCCGCTGATTGTCAGGAGACAACCAGTAGCCCGTCGGAACTGGACCGTCCAGCCAGACGGCACCTCGATCGGGAACCCTTCTGGCGAGTGGATTGGTCAATCGATTACCCGCGCCGTTCGCTGCCCTCGTTCGCTTCTTTGACATGTTTTGCCCGCATGTTTTTGCCCGCTGAAATTGAAGCTTCTCGAATATCTGTTTCTCCAGCTTCCTTACAGCTTCCTTACAGTTACCTTGCCACTGCTCTTCGCCGTTCGGCCTGATCCGTCAGATGTGTCGAATTGACTGAATAGCTCAAGCAGGCATGATAGGAGTGCCCACTGACACCGTAAACAAGCGAAACGAAGCGTAAAAACTTCAAAATTGAATTCGACCACCAATTCCGTCATAACCGGATCCGGGTACAACTGATCGTCTCGCAACCGGTTTGTGATCTCGACCCGATTAGGTCGACTGAATTCTCGAAGCTCACTACACACGACAACGCCCAACACGACCAACGCCCACGGAACAACTTCACATGGCCACACTGCCCTCCTCATTGGAAGAACGACTGACAAACCTGGCGAACGCGCTGATCGATCAGAAACTCGCTCGCGCGATCATCCCCGCGCAACAACCGTCGACCGGATTCTGGTTCGGAGGCGGCAACACGATTGAAGATTCCAACGGCGACCTGCACGTTGTGGGCCGATACCGGAATCACGGAGACTCTCGCACCGGAGTCGCGGCTGGCCAGCGAGGCCTGGAGCTGGCCATCTTCACCTCGACCGACGGCGGAGAGAACTGGGAGAAGTCCGTCAGCTTTTCAAAGCCGGACCTCAACATCGGTGATCGAACGGTCCTCTCAATCGAAGGCAGCGCGTTGCGCCGCACGAAGAGCGGTTTCGAACTTTATGTCTCGACCGAAAAAGACGGAGTTGGCTATCCGGAAGGTTTCGAAAGTTATCTCAAACCCGGGACGGGAGTCTGGACGATCGAACGTCTGGCTGCAGAGACGCTCGAAGAATTGAAACAGTCATCTCTTGAAACTGTTGCGAACTGCTCGGACCTACGTTGGCTGCATATCAAAGACCCGTTTCTTTACGAGCGAGCCGACAACGAATTGAATCTGCTTTTCTGCAGCCACCCTTTCAGTTGGTCAAGTTCGAATACCGGCTTCCGAACTGCGACCGCTGGCACCGCGAATGATGTCACAACGACCCCCGAATTCGGCGATACGGAATACGACTTCTTCCCGCGTGGAACAACATGGGACGTCGCGATGACTCGCGGAACCTGCGTGGTGGATGTTCCGAAAATCGGAGCGTTTACGGACGTCGATGCGAGTCTCTTCTTCTACGACGGTGGCGAGTCTTTGCGTGATTTGGACGAGCATTCGACGGCAGTGAAACGGCCGCGAGGATACTCGTGCGAGGAACTCGGCGGCGTGGCTTACATTCAAGACGGCAGCTTCGAAAACATCGAACGATTGTCGAAGTTCCTGCCGCAGTTCATCAGCCCGTACGGAACCGGCTGCAGCCGCTACGTCAACATCGTCTCAACGAAAGCTGGCCTGGTCGCAACGTGGCAACAGTCGCAGGAGGACTTCTCACAGCCACTCGTCATGAACGTTTTAAGTCATCAACAAGTCGCAGAGATTCTCAAGTAGCCGGCTCGCCAGTCGCCACGGTTCTCAGTCGTCGGTGCCGGAAACTTCCGCATCGATGTCGTTTGACTCCGGATCAGCATCTGAGGACGGCTCGGGCGTGTCGGTCTTTGGAAACGTGCCGGGAACGATCTGAGCGCCGGGATGATGCTCGTCGAGGATCTTTTTGAGATGGTCCGCGTCCATCGTTTCAACTTCGATCAGCTCACGAGTCATCTGTTCCAGCACCTGGCGTCGACTCCTGATGATCTCCAGAGTCTGCTCGTAGCCAGCGTCGATGATTCGTTTCACCTCCAGATCGATTTCGCGAATCGTTTCTTCGCTGTGGACTGGCTCCTCGCTCATTCTTCCACCGAGGAACGGTGACGATCGAGACTCGCTGTAATGCACTTTGCCGATCTTCTCGCTCATGCCCCATTCGGTGACCATTCGCCGTGCGGTGTCAGTGGCTCGCTGAAGGTCATTTTGAGCACCGACGGAAGGCTCGTCGTAGATAACGTGTTCCGCAGCCGTACCGCCGAGCATCACGCAGATCTCTGCCAGCAGTGCTGACTTCGTCATGTTGTGATTTTCGGAGTCCGGACTCTGCATCATGAAGCCCAGGGTCCTGCCGCGCGGGATGATCGAAATCTTGTGAACAGGGTCGGCGTTCGGCAGGCTGCATGCAGTCAAAGCATGGCCACACTCGTGATAGGCCGTCCGTTCTCGTTCCTCGTCATCGATGATCCGCGTATGCTTGGCCAGGCCGGCGACGACACGATCGACGGCCTCTTCAAATTCGTCCTGCGTCACACACTTTTTGTCTTTTCGAGCAGCCAGCAACGCCGCCTCGTTGACAAGATTCGCAAGGTCTGCTCCGACAAATCCGGCGGTCAGCTTCGCGATTCGAGCGAGATTGACTGACTCATCCATCTTGATCTTCGTCATGTGAACTTTGAGGATCGCTTCTCGGCCCTTGATGTCCGGCCTGTCGACAAGAACCTGACGATCGAATCGTCCGGGACGAAGCAGTGCCTGATCGAGAACGTCGAGTCGGTTGGTGGCTCCCATGACGATGACGCTTTGGTCCGACCCGAAGCCATCCATCTCGACGAGCAATGCATTCAAAGTCTGCTCTCGTTCATCGTTACCGCCAGGCATCCCGTTGCTGCGAGCCTTGCCGAGTGCATCGAGTTCGTCGATAAAGATGATGCACGGTGAACGCTGAGCGGCCTGCTGGAACATGTCTCGAACACGAGCGGCTCCAACGCCGACAAACATCTCAACAAAGTCGGAACCTGAGAGACTTACAAATGGAACCCCCGCTTCACCGGCGACGGCTTTGGCAAGCATCGTCTTGCCAGTTCCCGGAGGGCCGACAAGCAGAACCCCTTTTGGAATCCGCCCGCCGAGAGCCTGATACTTGCCCGGCGACTTGAGGAACTCGACGACCTCCTTAAGTTCTTCAACGGCTTCGTCGATTCCCTTGACGTCATCGAATGTTGTGTCGAGATCGTCCTGGGCGTAGACCTTGCCGCGACTTCGACCGAACGACAAAGCCGACCCGGCACCACCCACACGTCGAATCATCAAGATCAGAAGAAGTATCAGTGGCGCCGCGATGATCATCAGCAACGCCCACGACTGCCACTCAGACGGGCCATCCGTTGGCGACGCCCGGATTCCGTACTTCTCTTCAATTTCGTTTTTTACATCTGCCTGCCAGGTGTTCCCCATCGTGGCTGTCGGTATCCGAAACAATTTCGGGCTGACTTCCGATGGAGGATCCTCTGGCTTGGATAGTGGCTGATCCTGAAAAGTGATCGCGGTCAAACCAAACTTGAGGTTGTAGACGTTGGTCTTGTTGTATTTACCCTCTTCGAGTCCCTCTTCGAACTCACTGAGCGTCAGGGTCTTGATTTCGGATTTCGTAAAGAGCAGCGGTGAGAAGACCAGACAAATCGTGGCCACAATCAGCAGGTAGAGCACCATGCGGTTGGAATTCGGACTCTCAGGCTTGCCGCCGTTTGAATCGTTTTTCGGCTTTGCATCCGGCGATGGTTGCTGGTCGGAATCGGACATCGAGTGGCGTTCTTTCCCTGAGGGAGTCTGCATGGCCGGCTCCGAAATCGGATTTAAGTCCGTTCGGCGGTGCCTCTTTGCAGGCAAATATGGACTACGACGTATCTTCAATACGTCGTTAATCGTTCAACGACTGGCAGGGTTAGCGAATCGACGCCGCAAAAGCGACCTCGCTACATTAACCCTTCCAGCCGCTGCGGGAAGTATAACCGTCATGCCAGTTGCGAGAAGGACGATTCTCACGACCGGCCGACGGTCGAGCTGTCAGTCAACGTGAGTTTCGAGGAACCGGGCGAGCTGATGAAAGTCGCAACCAGTTTCGATAAATCGAACTTTGGTCACCAGGTCGGCCGGGTTTACCAGCTCCTCGAACGGCACGTACCGCAGATCGAGCTGACCTTCGATCGAGACCATCACGCCGTTAAGACCTTCCTCGACGATGGCCCGGAAACCGCCAACACCAAGCTGGCTGCCGAGCATGACGTCGAACGCCGTCGGCGGTGCACAGCGGGATTCGTATCCGAGTTGCAGGCCGGTGATCTTGCGAGCCTGGCCCGTCTGAGCTTTGTACTCAGCGGCGATCAACTTGGCGAATTTCTTCCCGAGGTCGACGTGAGCGACAGAAATGTGACCGTGGTCGTCGCGAGGAATTCCTTCGAGCTGGCTGGCCGGCATCATCTCGGCGAGACCTTCCGCCATGACGATCGTTCCGAACCGCTTGCCGCCTGCGTCACGCGCTCGCATCGTTTTCACCATGCGGCCGACGAGAGCTTCGGTGTTCATGATCTTGCGAGTTTCAGTTTGGCCGGTCTTAGGACTGGTCCATTCTTCCGTTCCCGCAAGGTCTCCTTCAATGTCTTCCACGCTGACGACCAGACTTGCTTCGCTGGAAATCGCGGCTCCGTAAGCCAGCCAGCCGGCGCTTCGGCCCATGCACTCAGCAACGAAGTAACTCTCGCTGGCTTCGGCATCGGCAAGCAGGTTGCGGAGTTCGCCACCCAGAACTTCGACAGCCGTAAAGAATCCAAACGTGAAGTCGATCCCGTGGTAATCGTTGTCGATTGTTTTCGGAACGTGGACAACTGGAATCCGCTTGCTGCCTTCAGGAAGCGTGTCCTGATAAAGCTTGAACTTGTTGGCCGTTTTGAGCGTGTCGTCGCCGCCGATGGAAATCAGAGCGTCGGCTCCCAGCGAACAGAGAGCTTCGTAAGCTGTCTTCATTGGAGCCGTCTTGTCGGCATCCTGAAGGTCTGCGGGTGACTGAATCAGCTTGCCCGGATTCGCGCGAGCCGTGCCGATGATAATGCCACGCTGATTGCGAGTTCGCTTCAACGTTGTGTCGTTGAGCATGACGAAGTCGCGACCTTCCTGCATCGGATTGTCCGCGCTGTACTCCATCAGGTGACGGTAGCCGTGCATGATGCCAGCCACTTCGATTCCGCTTTTTCGGAAACTCGCCGCACAGGTCGAGATAACCGCGTTGGCCGCAGGAGCCGGTCCGCCCGAAAACAGAATGGCAACTTTCTTGAAGTTGTGTTCAGCCTGAGCGGGGTGTCCAAGCGGGGCAGATTCAGCCATCGAAAACTCCGAAATTTCTGGTTTGGTTTGATTCAGTTTGTATTTGTGTCTGAGGTTGGGACGCTGCCTCAGTGGTCTGTCTGACACAGTTGCTGTTTGACCCGAAGCCGCAGGCGAAGGTGTTTTTTTCGCGTTCAACAACACCGTCGCCTGCGGCTTCGGGTCAAACAATCAGCACCGACAACTCTCTCTGAGGATTTCTAAGGCAGACCGCTCTAGACAACCTTCGGCAGGATGTTGCCCATCTCCCGTTCAAGCCAGCGAGTGTCAACTTCGCCCGCGGCGAAGACAGGCTCTTTAAGGATCTGCTTGATGAGCGGGATCGTCGTGCTGACGCCTTCGATTACGAATTCGTCAAGTGCCCGCAACATGCAGGCGATTGCCTGCGGCCGAGTCGGCTGATGCACGATCAGCTTGCCGATCATCGAATCGTAGTGCGGGCTGATTCGGTATCCTTCGTGGACATGCGAGTCGAAACGGACTCCGCGACCGCCAGGGACTCGTAGCTTCGTGATCGTGCCGGGGCTTCCGCGGAAATCGTGCTTCGGGTCTTCCGCGTTGATGCGAACTTCGATTGCACAGCCGTTTCGCGCGACTTCGTCCTGTGTGAACGGCAGCTTTTCACCGGCGGCGACGCGAATCTGCTGTTCGATCAGATCGATCCCGGAAATCTGTTCCGATACGGGATGCTCGACCTGGATTCGAGCGTTGACTTCGATGAAGTAAAAGTTGTTGTCTTTATCAACGATGAACTCGACCGTCCCCGCATTGTAATAACCGGCTGACTGAATGAGTCGCACTGCGGATTGGCAGAGATCCTGCCGAACGTCTTCCGGAAGCGTTGGAGCCGGCGACTCTTCGATCAGCTTCTGATGTTTCCGCTGAGTCGAACATTCGCGTTCCCAGACGTGCACAGCGTTGCCATGCTGATCGGCCAGAACCTGCACTTCGACGTGCCGCGGATTTTCGACAAACTTTTCAAGGTAGACACCAGCGTTGCCGAATGCTTTTTCTGCTTCGGAAGACGCGCCCTTCAGGCCAACTTTCAGTTCCGCTTCGTCGCGAGCGACTCGCATCCCTTTTCCGCCGCCGCCAGCCGTCGCTTTGATCAGAACCGGGTATCCAATTTCAACTGCCAGTCGCACGGCTTCGGCTTCGTTTTCGATCAGTCCGTCGCTGCCCGGTACAACGTTCACTTTGGCGTCCATCGCCATCTGTCGAGCGGCGACTTTGTCGCCCAGCTTCTCCATCGCTTCGTGCGGCGGCCCGATGAATTCGATGTCGCACTCACGACAGATTCGAGCGAACTCAGCGTTCTCGGCAAGGAATCCGTATCCCGGATGCACGGCTTGGGCGTTTCCGATTTCCGCCGCGGCGATGATATTGTTGTAAAAGAGGTAACTGCTCGACGACGCAGCCGGGCCGATGCAGTACTTCTCGTCAGCCAGGTCGAGGTAATTCGCTCCTCGATCTGCCTCGCTGAAAACGGCGATTGATTCGATGCCGAGTTCGCGGCAGGCTCGAATAATTCGCAGGGCAATTTCCCCACGGTTGGCGACCAGAATGCGCTGGAACATGCGAGACTCAAACAACGAAAAGCGGGAACGAAAAGGGAGACTGCGAAACAGCATCGACAAGTAACCGGATGCGGGCGTCGTCCTCAGCTCGTATCGGACAATCAATCGACCGAGCCATCGATGGGTAGCTCGCCGAAAACTCGATCTCAGTTCGGCTTCACGCGGAACAGAACCTGACCAGACTCAACCGGATCGCCATTCCCAACGAGCATTTCTTCGATGGTGCCGCTGATGTCTGCCGTAATCTGGTTAAAGACTTTCATGGCTTCGACGATGCAAACAACGGTGTCCTGAGTCACCTTTGAACCTGCTGCGACGAACGCCGGATCCTCGGGCGTCGGTGACGAGTAAAACGTCCCGACGATCGGACTCTTGATTTCAAGCAGGTTGCTGGCGGGCGCTGCCGGAGCGGCTGCTTCTGGCGCCGCCGCCGCTGGAGCAGCCGGAGCTGGTGCTGCCGCAGGAACGGCATAAGCAGCCGGAGCCGCCGCCACAACTTGCGGACCTCGTCGCAAACGCCACTGCTCCTCGCCGTGACGCAGGTGAACGTCGGTCAGATCGTGCTTCTCCATCAGCTCGATCAGTTCCTTCAGCTTGTCGAGATTGAAGGACTCGTTCGAAGTTTGATCGTCGTCAGACATATGTAAAACCTACCGCTGTTTTTGGTGAAAACTTACTGCTTTGAAGTCGTCAGCGGATTGCCTCGCTTGCGTAAAACGCTGGAAGTTCCACTGTAAAACGGATTGCCGCCCGACGTTCGAAAACTGGCTGGCTGAAGGACAACCAGCGGGAGCGGCAGAAGTTCCGCCGATACTACCCTTGCCTAAGTTGAGATTCAACCAAAGGTGTACGCAGTCTGGCACGACTGAAACCGTTTATCAGTAACGGCTTGCGCATCGAAAAAGCCGCCCGGAAGTTATCTCCAAGCGGCTTCTCAATCGGTCCTGCTGGCGGATTCTGCGACTACTTGAGCCGGCCGTAGTAGAACTCCGCAATGTTTCTCGCTCCAAGCGAACCGCGGCGGCTCAGCTCCTTGTCATCGTCAACGAGGATGAGCGTCGGCAACGCAGTGATTCGGTACTTCGAAACCAGATCCGGGCGTGCATCCGAGTCGACAAGCTGAATGTGGTCGGTCAGCTTTTCGCCAACTCGCCAGCCGACTTTCTTCATGCTCGGCCACTCATAATTCAAAGCCTGACAGGCACCACACCATGTGGCCTTGAAGACGAGGATCTTGCGTTTTACAGGTTTCAAAACCTTGGGTTTCGCTGACGATCCGCTGGATTTCTCGACCTTGGCAGATGTCTGCCCGATCTTGCCGGACGGCTTATCTCCGGCCTTTGCCTGCTTAGCGTCGCTCTTCACTTCGCCGATTTTCACGGCGAGTTTCAGGCTCAACGCCTGATCACCAATTGCCAATGCCGATTTGGTTGAAACAGCCCGCGTTTTGACACTTGAGGAGACTTCGGCGGCTGAAACCGTGCCCGCAAACAGCATCGCAACCGTGATTAGCCCGCATAACTTTCGCATGATTCTTTGGCTCCGCAAATTCTGTAGTCAATAAAAGCGACGCATCCTGGCGGCTTGCCCGAACCTCATCAATGGTTCGGACTGTCAGTAGCGACCACTATTCCCGAAACTGACGGGACTGGTATCCGACCCGTCGGAATCACTCGGCAGCCTTGCTTACCCATTATGCGAGAGCTGCCAAATGTGTTGTCCAGACGAGTCACGACCGACGTTTTACGTCGTCCGGACAGACTATTGCTGGGCGGGTTTCGCTATCTGTGAGGCAGGACACACGACATGGCCAGAAAAGGATTTGAAGGCCCCCTCGAACGGGTCAACGACTACTGCTGGAGGATCCCTCGCAGCTACCGGTCGGACATGCGCGTCGATGGTTTGATTTACGCAAGTGACGAACTGATCCAACAGATGAAGAACGACCAGGCTCCCGATCAGGTTGCCAATGTGGCGACTCTGCCCGGCATCCAGCTTGCCAGCCTGGCGATGCCGGACATTCACTGGGGCTACGGTTTCACCATCGGCGGAGTCTGCGCGACCGATCCGCTGGAAGGAGGAGTCATCTCGCCCGGCGGAGTCGGTTACGACATCAACTGCGGCGTCCGGCTCCTTCGTTCAAACCTGTTTTACCAGGACGTCAAACCGCACATGGAGCGGCTGGTCGATGGGCTGTTCCGCAGCGTTCCCGCCGGCACGGGTCGAAAGGGCAAGTACCGATTCTCCGAACCTGAACTTCGGCAGCTGATGGGCGAAGGTGTTCCGTTCCTCAAAGGCCGAGGGTTGGCGACCGACGAATACTAAGAGGAGTCCCCGAGCGGTACGGCATCGAACTGCCCGACCGGCAACTCGCCTGCGCACCGGTCGACAGCCCGGAAGGCACCCACTACGTCGGAGCCATGCGGGCCGCCGCGAACTACGCGTGGTGCAATTGTCAGTTGCTGATGTGGCAGGCTCGTGAGGTCTTCGAAAAAGTCTTCTCCGAATCGTGGCAGAGTCTGAACATGGGCCTGGTCTACGACGTGGCTCACAACATTGCCAAGTTCGAAGAGCACAAGGTCGACACGGTTGAAAAGAAAGTCTGGGTTCATCGCAAAGGAGCGACCCGAGCGTTTCCACCTGGCCATTCAGAAATCCCCGAACGGTACCAGGCAATCGGCCAACCGGTGCTCATCCCAGGCGACATGGGCCGAGCGAGCTGGGTACTGACCGGTCAGCAGGGCAGCATGGAGCAGACTTTCGGAACAACCTGTCACGGAGCGGGGCGACTGATGAGCCGAACTCGCGCCATCAAGCACGCGAAAGGTCGGCGCATCGATCGAGAACTGGCAGCACGAGGCGTCATCGCCAAAGCCCAAAGCTGGCGAGGCCTCGCCGAAGAACAACCCGACGCCTACAAAGACGTGAACCAGGTCGTCGACGTCGTCCACCGAGCCGGCATCTCAAAGAAGGTCGCCCGAATGCGCCCCCTGGGCGTTGTGAAGGGTTGAGAATTCTGGCCGTTTCCAACTTCTGGAAAAGAAAGATTAGCCACAGAGATCACAGAGGCCACAGAGTTGTTCTTTATTTTTTCTCTGTGTCCTCTGTGATCTCTGTGGCTTTAATTCAACGACGTAGGGCACTGACAATTTCAATACCCGGCAGCGCGGCCGTGTTTGCGAGCGTCGCTGGCGGCTTCGAGGCCGGTCGGCGTTCGGCGGGCTGCTTGAGAAACGGCCTGGTTGTCTCGCTTCGCGGTTTTGTGCCCGAAACTTTGCAGCGTCTCCGCGACAGTCGAGTCGAGCGGCGATTCAAGCAGCAGAGTTTCCGGCAGCCATTGGTGGTGGATGCGGGGCTTGCTGAGAGCTTCGGTGGGCGACATTCCAAAGCGAGTCATGTTGAGCAGAACCTGCAGCGTCGAGCTGATGATTCTCGGACCACCCGACGCTCCGGCAACGAAAACTGCTTTTCCGTCTTTCACCAGAATCGTGGGCGACATGCTCGACAGCGGCTTTCGTCGAGGGCCGACGGCGCTGGCTTCCGACTGAATCAAACCGAAGGCGTTCGGCTCGCCGGGCCGCGCGGCGAAGTCGTCCATTTCGTTGTTCAGAACGATTCCGAACTGTGGATCGACTTCCCAACTACCGAAGCCAGTGTTGATCGTTTCCGTGCAGGCGACGGCGTTTCCGTCGGCGTCGATGATCGAAAAGTGCGACGTGCCGCCATCGTTGATTGGCAGGTATCGCCCGTAGGCTTTCAGCGGTTTTGTACGGTCAAGACTGATCCGTTGGCCGAGCTTCGCGGCGTACTCCGGGCTCGTCAGACGCGATACCGGAATGTCGACGAAGTCGGGATCGCCGAGCCAGGTTGCTCGATCCGCAAATGAATGTTTGAGAGCCTCGGTCAGAACGTGCAGATACTTCGGCGAGTTGTGCCCGAGCGTTTCCAAACGACCGTTCAGTTTGTTCTGCTCGAGCCACGTCAGAATGTTGAGGCTTTCGACAATCGCGACACCGCCGCTTGACGGAGGCGGCATCGCCACAATCTGCATGCCGTCAAACTCGCCGGACAGCGCGCGACGCTCGACGACATCCATTCGTCGAAAATCTTCGAGCGTAAGAATTCCGCCGCGACTCGTGAGATGTTTCACGATGCTCGCAGCGATCGGTCCTTGATAAAAAGCATCGGCTCCGTCGCGCGCGAGCAGTTCCAACGCTGGCAACTGCGGCGACTTCCACAAAAGCGGCGTTCCATCTTCGTCAATTTCCGACAACTCTCCGTTGCCGAGGTACTCCTGCCAGAGCACTGCGAATTCATTGCTCAGCTTCCGTGCCGACCGAATTTTGCTTCGTCGGCCTGACAGCGAGTGAGCGTCCAAAGGCACGCCGTCTCTTGCCAGGCGAATCGCCGGTTGCAGGACCGTGCTCAGTGGCAACGTTCCATACTTCTTCAGAGCGTGGCACAAGCCTCGAACATGCCCCGGCACGGCGACAGCCAGAGCGCCCCGTCGACTGGCTTCACTGCCGCCTTCTGCGTACATGTCGCGCGTCGCCGCCAGCGGTGCGCGCTCTCGATAATCCAGCGCGATCGATCGCTGGTTCTTCGCATCCCAGATGACCATGAATCCGCCACCGCCCATACCGGAACTTGAAGGACGAAGCACCGACAAAGCAAATCCGACCGCCACGGCAGCATCGACGACGTTGCCACCCTGTCGGAGCATCTCGACGCCCGCCTCACTGGCCAGCGGATGATCGGCGGCGACGGCCGCGTGCTGCCATGAGGAATTCGTCGATTCAGGCTCGACTGCGACCAACAATCGAGGATCGGCCAAAATGCCTGCACTAAGAATCGTCATCAGTAGCGCTGTCGCGCAATGTCGCATGACCGAATTCCCAGGCAAAGGTTTCAGTATCTGCATGACGTGCTCCTCTGAGCGTTCGATCATTAATATCAGCGTCCCGGCATGTTTTCCGAGACGCACCTGGTTGGCGGTTTCCCGATTTGCATGTTAAGCAAATGGTGGCAAACCAACAGATCTGGTGAACATACTGGTGCCGAACGATAATTCTCGCAGCGACGTAAGACTTGAGTAACCCTTAACATAACGGTGTGACCCCGTTTCGCCGCGCGACAATCGGGCAGTTGTCGCGTTCCTGTGGACTCTTGAGGACGATTCTCGAAAGCAACGTATTCAGCTTCCGAAGACGTTGCGACGAAGCCGTGAGCGCTCCACACGAAACTCGTTCCGCCGAACCTCATCGCACCAAAACCTCCGAGCTTATAACGGGACGCCTCGAATGCCTGATACGGCTTCGTCAATGCAGCGGCTGAAAGTCACAGTTGTTTCTAACGAGGGCGACGTGGTTTTTCAGCAGGAATTTCGACCGCCAGAAACGGTGTCGATCGGTCGATCGTCAGAGTCTGACATCGCTCTGAAGGAACAGAGTGGCAAGATTTCCCGCTGCCACGCGGTCCTGCTCCACGATGGGCAATGCTGGGAGTACTACAACCTCGGCGTCAACGGCACGTACGCCAACGGTGAAAAAGTCGACACTCTGATTATTGAACGCGGTTCCGTGGTGCGGCTCGGGAAGCGAGGCCCGATTCTGCAGTTCATGCTTCGCGATCCGGGCAGCAAACAGTCTGAAGATTCACACGTTCTGGATGAAAGCCAGGATGGATCGCGAGACGGCAGCGACGTGACACGACTAATTAAGAAAGTTCGTTTGGGCGACGAAGCTGCCGCTCAGGAATTGTGGAATAAGTATTCAGAACGCATCGTCGAGGTCGCTCGCCGCAGCCTGAAGGATTCGTCAAGACGTGTTCAGGACGAGGAAGATGTCGCGGTCATCGCGTTCAAAAGCCTGCTCGCCGGCATCACGGGCGGACGATTTCCAGAGCTGGACCATCGCGACCAGCTGTGGCGGCTGCTCATGGTCATCACGACTCGCAAGGCGGCAGCCGCGATCGAAAAAGATCACCGCCAGAAACGCGGGGGCGGCGACGTTCGCGGAGATTCTGCGGTCATGGTCCGTGAAAACGAGGGCAGCGTTCTCGGCGGATTCGACGGACTGGCCTCGGAAAATCCGGCTCCGGACATTGCCGCCGTCATGGCCGACCAGACTCAGCAGTTGCTGGCGTCTTTGCCTGACGCGACCGCTCAGCGAGTCGCAGCCCTTAAGATTGAAGGGTTCACTCACCAGGAAATCGCCGACAAGCTGGACATCAACACCCGCACAGTAGAACGGCGTCTTAAGCAGATCCGGGAACTCTGGCAGAAGATTCTTGGTGATGATTGATTCCGGACGCCTGATTCCGGACGCTTGATTCCGGACATCGTTTTCTGAACGGTGCTCCAGGTAGCGGAGGGCCGATTCGGGACTCTTGCCGGCAGAAAGTTGCAGTCAGCAGCGCCGGGATCCCGATCAGAGACCATCTTGCCCGCTATTTTGATTGGCGCAAGTTGAATCGCTACTGGGATCTCGCTACTCTTTCGCGTTCTCTCGCAGCCAGTTCTGCGGAGGATTTGCGTAACACTTTGCAGTCAAACAGGCTACGACGATTCGTTGTGGCATTTCTGAACGATACATCTGCGTCTGATTAAGGTAGAGAAACGTGCCGCTTATTACCCAGAAAACTTCGATGGCGAAGAAGCATGAAACCACGCCGAACTGGCTGGTTCTGGACGCCGACGGAATGATTGTCGGTCGAATTGCGACTCAAATCGCAACCGTGCTGATGGGAAAACACAAAGTCAGCTACACGCCACATGTCGATTGTGGCGACGTGGTCATCGTGCTGAACGCAGACAAAGTTCGATTCTCGGGAGCAGAAGGCCGTCACGCGACGCACCCTTACTACACCTCGAAGATGGAAATGCGAACTTACGAATCGTACTCGGGTTACCCGAGCGGTCGTAAAGTCACGACAGCAGCCAAACTGCTCGATACAAACCCGGAAAAGATTCTGCACGAAGCCGTTCGAAGGATGCTCCCGAAGAGCAAACTCGGCCGCCACATGCTGGCGAAGCTTCGCCTCGTCTGCGGCACCGAACACGAGCACCAGGCCCAGGATCCCCAGCCGTTCCCGGCACACCTGCTGCCAAAGTCCTAGTTTACAGTTAGATCGCCGGGTTCAGATCAACGAGCCTGGTTAATAAATATCGAAGCGGTCGATGTCTGGCCGCCAGAGTCCAGGAACGATCAGCGTTCAAAACCAACAGCCACATCAAGCCGAAGAATCAACCGGCGAGAATTTGATGAGCAGGAATCATTGATGAGCACGGACACCCCATCTCCAGAAGACGTCACTCCGGAAGCTGAAGCAACGGAAGAAGTGGCTCCGGTCGAAGAGACCCCGACACCGGAAGAAGAGCTGCAGGCGGCAACGCCAGAAGCTCCTGCTGACGAGCCGGTCGCTGCAAGCGAACCAGCCGCAGAAGCCGTTACTGAAGAGGCGTCAGCAGGCAATGACGAAGCAGCCAGCGATCTACCTGAGTTGACGCTGGGTGACGGTGCTCCTGCCGAAGCTGAAGAAGTGGCCGCTCCGCTGATTGTCCGCGGAAAGATCGACCGGTTTGGCGTGGCGATGGGAACGGGACGCCGAAAGACATCGGTCGCTCGAGTTCGCATCAAAGATGGCAACGGAGAATTCATAGTCAACGGCAAGCCGTTCGAAGAGTTTTTCTGCGTCGAACGTGACCGCAAAATGGTGCAGGAAGCCCTCACCATGACCGAGATGCGAGACAAAGTCGACGTCTGGGTTCGAGTCAACGGCGGCGGCACAACAGGACAGACGGGAGCAGTCATCCTCGGCGTCGCCCGAGCTCTGCAGGTCAAAGACCCATCACTGCATCATGTGCTGGCGAGTGGCGGATACCTGACCCGCGACGACCGAATGGTCGAGCGTAAGAAGTACGGTCGACGCAAAGCTCGCCGAGGCTTCCAGTTCTCAAAACGCTAATCGGCGAAGACGACAACTCTCAAGAGCTAAACAAACCCCGACGGCCATTGATGGCCGCCGGGTTTTTTCTTTTATCGTTTCGTCGAACCTGAATCAGCCGCCTCGAAATACCCACAAACACCACCGCTTGATGCAGGCAGCCCGAAGGCTGCGAATGACTTTTCAATCACTCTTTTGTCTTCTCCTCTTTTGTCTTCTCAGGGAGTGTGACCTGCAAATCTTCGAACGTGACCGAGTGCGGCCTGCTCGAAGTGCTGATCGCGGAGACCCCGATCGAAAGCTTCTTCGGAAGGTCTTTCGAAACTTCCTTCGAGAACACCCAGTCTTCCCCGTCGTGGCTGACTGCTGCTCTCAGACGTTGCCCTTTGCGTTCCAGCCAGAGCCATGTGGAATCGCCCTCGAAGTATTTCTCTGTCGTCGACTTTGGATTCGCTGCCGAATACTTGCCGGCGACGCACATCTCAAACAACGGTGGATAGCAGGCCGACCTGCCACTCAGCGACTCCATCCTGTTTCGCTCAAGCCGGACGTAGTTCTTTTCGTCACCCCACAGCAGCAAGCCACCGCTCACAAACGAAATGCTCTTTGGCGCGGTGCTCTCCGGTCCCGGCTCAAACTTGCCCGTCAGTTTGACCTGAATGTCAAAGTCTCCTTCGACCTCCCGCAAGACTCGAGGCGCGTTCAGATTACCGTTCCGCCCATTCAGATCGTGACACGTCGGCGGGACGTTGATCGTCAACTTTCCATTGATGGAGAGAAACTCGCAGTCCCCGTCGAGATCAAACACGGTTCCCCACGGCTTCAAAACTCGAGGCAGTTTCTCGTCTCCATTTACAGCATCACAGAACAGGCCGACCAACAGACAGGCAATCCAGATTCGCATTCTGAGTCTCCATCATCGTTCGGCAGACCGGCTCTGTTTCCAACCTGCCGAACAGCCCAATACTTCAGAGTGGCCATCCAACCTGGCCCGCCGACTACGCGCCATAGTGTAAGCGGCAAGGCCGTGATCGTGATAAGAAAATCCAATGCTTGTGCCGACCAGCAGGCGGCCAGCGAACTCGCTGCCGATTCAACGACTAATTCGCCGACCAGGTTCTGATGTTTCTTTTGCCAGCTTTGAGTTCACCAAGACGTCGTGTGAGATAATCGTGTGAAACCTGTCTCGCTGTTGCCTGATCAGCTTCGTCGTAATTCCAGAACGCCTGAACGATGGCTTCACATTTTGGATAGTGCGAGCCGTCATCGCCCACTCGTTTACGCGTGTCCGCAAGCCGAGCTTTCAGGTCGATGACAAGATCGGCTTGTGCAGGGTCGTGGTAAATGTTTCGGGTCTCGTGTGGATCGTTCGTCAGGTCGTAGAGTTCCCACCCAGCTGGTGTCTGATACCCACCGTCGTAATTGCAGCCGTAGTAATAGATCAGCTTGTGAGTCTTCGTACGAATCCCAAGATGTCCTGGATTGTCGTGATGAGCCATGTGCATCCAGTATCGATAGTACGCTTCCTGCTTCCAGTCGGCAGCTTCCTTGCCAGTCTCAAGAAGTGACTTGAACGACTTTCCTTGAACCGAATCGGGGACGTCCGCTCCGGCAAAATCAAGCATTGTCGGCGCGTAATCAACATTCTCGATGATGGTATCGAAGCGCTGCCCGGCCGAAACCGTCTTGGGATAACGAACAAGGAACGGCATTCGCTGCGACTCTTCGTACATCCAGCGTTTGTCCTGATAGTCGTGCTCGCCCAACATGAAACCCTGATCGCCCGTGTAAATGATCACGGTGTTGTCCAGCTGCCCGGCATCCTCGAGATGCTTAAACAACCGGCCAAGATTGTCATCGATACCTTTTACACAACGAAGAAACTTCTTCAGGTAAGCGTTGTAGGCAAGCCGCGTATTCTCCTCGTCACTGAAGTTCGCCGGATCAAAGTTTTCGGGAAACTCGGCCGGGTAGAGTTTCGGCAAGTCGCCGAGATACGAGCGGCGCAGATTCCGATCGCCAATCGAAGTACCGATGTGAGGTATGAGTTCGTCGTCGGCACCACGAGTCGCTATCGACCCGAATTTTGCATCACGTGTCCAAAGCGTCTTCGGCTCCGGAATATCGACATCAGCGAGGTACGATTCATAACGTTTCGCATTGTCGAAATAGTCGTGCGGCGCCTTGTAGTGGTGCATCAGGAAGAATGGTTTCTCCTGGTCCCACCCATCCTGAAGCCACTCCAGGGTCAAGTCGGTAATCGCATCGGTCGAGTGCTTGCCGTCAAACTTGATCGTGCTCTTGCCCCACGGCTTCTCACCACGAATTCGGAATTCAGGGTTGAAATAGGTCCCCTGCCCGGCGAGTACGCAATAGTGGTTGAAATCGGCAGGCTCGACCTTCAGATGCCATTTTCCAATCATCGCGGTGTCATAGCCTGCTTTGCCCATCTGCAAAGCCAGCATCTGCTTGCCCGGCAATACCTTGCCACCCAGATCGAACGCACCATTCACGTGGTTGTACTGACCGGTCAGCACACATGCGCGAGACGGCGAGCAGATCGAATTTGTGCAAAACGCATTCGAAAACAAAGCCCCCTCTTTGGCAAGGCGGTCGATGTTCGGAGTAGGAGCAATTTCGGCAAGACGACTTCTGTAGGCAGAAATGGCGTGTGCCGCGTGATCATCCGACATGATGTAAAGAATGTTTGGCCGGCCAGCCACAGCCGCATCTGCGACCACGAGGAATCCAAACATCGCAAGCAGTAAGCAGCGCACCATAAAAGACTCCAGTCAAACCGATCCGGATATTCGAAACACGCAAGCTACCATTGCTCCAGCTGACTGAGCGCATCAACAAACAATCAATCGGGCCACCGAAGTGGTCTGACATCTTTAACCGCTCAACGTCGCCCACGAGCTGATGGCGAAGAACCGCCCATGCAGACTCAATTCCCACAGTCGAGTAGGGTGAGTCCCGGTAGCGAGCCGAGACTCAGCCCTCTCACAGAACCGTACGTACGGGTCTCGTATACGGCTCCTGTTTCTGATAGCTCAAGTCACTTGAGGCAGGACTCCGGTG
>Ga0316208_1000478_pt1 | contig 48464 bp, 65 predicted proteins | sample 3monopyrite_MG_FD_204944 | JGI IMG/M metagenome (GOLD analysis project Ga0316208, IMG submission 204944) | Microbial mat bacterial communities from mineral coupon in-situ incubated in ocean water Damariscotta River, Maine, United States -... | ecosystem: Environmental > Aquatic > Marine >... | reverse complement strand
GTATTAGCTTCACCACCGATCCTGCTTGGTCAAAACCGTTTGAATTTAACCATAACTTAAACGTATCAACCTGAGTGTTACCACCATCAGCGGTTACATCCCAAAGCATCGTTAAGACCTGTGAATTTGCTGCGCCGGCTGAAATATTGACTGTACCAAAATCTGCTTCATTTCCTACGCCAGTTGAAACAACTGACTCGCCTGCGATAGCTGCTAATCTTTCTGCTGCGGTATCAAGTGCTGCGACTGCTGTGTTGTTCGGAATTAGCCGAACGCGGGTGGTTGGTGCTGGCATGGTAAATCTCCTGTTATTACAGACATAAAAAAACCCGCTAAAAGCGAGCCTATTAATTGAAAGGCTAAAAAAGTTTTATTACAGTTTTTTGAGTCGCGTTCGACGACCAATTTTCGTTGAGTTAGCATCGTAGGGAACCGCTCCCGCTGAATCTTCAGACACATCAGCTTCCCTAAACTTCGTTGACCCATCGCGGTGATAAACAGTGTGCTTGGCGGTCAACTCGTCAAGCACAGTTTCATTCTCCAGGTGCGCAAGCGCTTGTACTGAGAATAAATCGGTTCCAGTAATCGATTCACTGGCAAAATATTTATTGCTGCCTACGACATTCCAGGCAATTGTCATTTGCGGGCTGTCTGGGGTGATGATGAAATTGACGTAGTATTGCGACATGCCGCCGCCAATCGCTAACTCCTTAACGCCGGCTGTTGTCCATGTTTGCAAGTTGGTGTCTGAATCAGTGTCCCAAAGCATATATTGGACTTGCGCCCCAGAAGGAAAGCCATCAACACTGCGCTTCAGAATAATGATGGTTTCATCGAACACTTGCAGCTTGATATCAACAATGTCTGCATCAACATCGTTCACCCATACTTTAAGGTCGAACGCTTTGTCGATAACGCTTCCAGTCGTCAGCTTTAAATCATATAAGGTGGTATTACCTTCAGAAATCGCAACCTTCAGATCAGTGTAATCTTCGCCCGCATCGGCAATGGTAATCGTAGCATCGAACAAGCCAACATCATCATTGAAAACAGTTATCTTTAAATCGCCATCAGCTGTAGCATCCTGGGCAACAGATAATTTCAGATCAGACTGACCATCGGTAACATCTTTAATCTGAGTTTTTAGACTAAATCTATCGGTAACATCAAACGACTCAACCCATACCTTCAAGTCGTAGGGAGTCGCCAGGACATCTTCGACTGCCGCTTTAATGTCGTAGTTGCCGGATGAATCTAAAGCCACATTCACTTTAGCGTCATAGGTGTTCGATTGATCCAGCTCAATGGCAGACATTAGATCAACAACAATAGACTGGCTTGACGCAACGCCCGCCCTTAGATCAATCAGATTCGTGTCACTACCACCAACAGCAGTCTTTAAATCTAAAATACCGCTATCGTTGTTGGCAACTCTAATTTTCCAACTGAATGTCTTGTCAATCGTCTGACCAATAGTCTCTAATACTATCTGATCTGCTGTAAAATATGAGGCATTTACATTTACACCATCATCGTAAGACGTCACATACTGAAAATGAGATAATGGTGTTACCCATGTCCAGTCATATTGAGTTGAGCCAAATAGATCAGTACGTGCGGCATCATTAAATATCTCAAGTAGAAATACAGTTCCAGTTCTTGACAAGCGAGGATACAGATATACGCCTTCAGGCACTAACTCAATTTGGGGAGCACCATTGCCAATATTTAATGATGCTGTGCCGTCTGGCCGCCAGTTTATTTGGAAATAATATTTCTCAGAGTTACTAGACCACGTATCATTAATTGTTTCCGGCGTGGTACCACTCTTTAGCATTGGCGGGAACGCTAACGCATTATTAGTCCCAGCAGGGTTTATATTCAGTCTGTACTCAAGTTTCCAGTCACCATCAATTGCAAAAGGTAATGTTTTGTAGATCCATGAATTATCTTTTCTTTGCAGCCCATTACAGTTAACAATACTTCCATTCCATGAAATACGATTAGTAGCATCTTGTTCGCCGGTCGCAGTTGTTAGGTCAATAATAGCCATTAGCTCATCACCGTTCCAGTCAGTGCTTGCCGGCCAAAATTATTCATACTGAGCAGATCCGCTTTCGGTGAACCAATTGGCGCGCCTGACATATCGACAGCCATATTAAGGCGAGGCTCTAAAGGTAAGCCAAGGGGCGTGTCATCCAATATGCAATAATCATTACGGTATGCTGTGTACCCCCACCCGTATGGCTCAGCTGGCGAGACAGAGACAAACCCGATCTTTGCTCCATACAAGTAATGCAAGGTCAGCATCGAGGTGTAATTACCCGGAAGCTCAATGGCAACCGTCTGTGCGCTAATTCTTTCAACAGAAGATGGCTGAATCTCAGTTGCGCCATCGAACACCCTAAAACCTATAATGCCGGTGCTGGGTTGTATATCATTGCCTCCGATGTGCGCGATATTAACAAGGATGCGAGACTGAGTGTACGGCGTCGCATTTGAAATATTTGGCCCACGGTAATAACTGGCATCACCATTTATGAACTTAACTGTTTGAGCGATTCGTTCTGCCCATTTAATCTGGCCTTCCCAATTAATATGTATGTCGCCAGAGTTATCATTCCTTATACCGGCATCAGGTAACGTTGCGCACATAAAAACACTTACATATGTATCCTCAGCCTGTCTTTGCGCCTCACGAACATTGTTATAACCAGCGTCCAACCCAGTCGTAATGTAGGCAGATAATTGGTTAACCAAAAATGGGATTTCAGGTTCAGTTGAAAAATTAGTCCTACCACTACGAAGATTGGCAGCAACGTTTCCAACAGCAGCCAGATATGTAGACACAGTTGGGTTTGAGTTTGCGTCTTGTTCGCCTTGATACCATAGGATGTATTCAAACTCGCCATCTACCGTGCTATCTATCGCAGCATTCGCTCTAATTACATTAGTGTCGGATTGTTGATCCCAAGTATTACTATGTGAGCCACCACGTGATGCTCCAACAACACCAACCGGAATACCGTAGGCACTTGTTAATATATTCGCGAGCGTAGGAACACCTGCCATTTCAACCGGTGCAGGTGAATGAAATGTCAGCGCAGGCAGGTTGTCCGCCCAATAATCAGGATCACTTGGCGTCAAATCGGCCTGGTACATATTAAACATCCAGCTAACACTAAGATCACTGGTGTTGGCTATTGGATTCGCTGTGTTGGACAGCCAGCTGAACCCCATCGCATTAGACTGGCCGGTCACCCAGAAAATAATACCAACGCCGATTTTGATGATGCTGTTATATAAATCAGTAGAGTTGTTTGTATCCCTTACTTGAATGTTGTACCAGCCACCTTGGGGTGTTGTTAGTGTGCCTGAAAACAAACCGCTCGCTGGCGCGGCATCGATAACGGTCCACGGTACAATCTCTGTTCCCGTGCCGTCCTGAACTATTCTTGCCTCAACAGATGCAATGCCGGCCGATACTGTGCCCGCAATAGTGATAGCTCTATTCTCTGTCGCTACGTATCGCTGAATAATTCTGCGATCTTCGTATTCTGTCAGCGCAACCGTCATGTTGAGAACTTACCGATAATCCCGGCTGGGTTTTGCGCATCAGCTGCGATGGTTGCAAACACTCCGTATTTCTTGCCAGGTAAAAAGCCGTTTGCGGCAGTAACAGGAATAGCTATTTCATAGCAGCCGTCGGGGAATGAAGCGTCAGACAACAAAGTGGGCGTTACGCTTATAATTGGCGAAGCGTTTGCTGTATCTCCAGCAAGACGAACTGTTGCAATAGGAGTTACGCCGTCTACAGCTGTTCCAGATGTATTGTTAACAGCAAACCATAAATAATGGGTTTGCTCTACCTGTACATAATCGTTGTCCATTTTTGCAAACTCCATATCTGTCTCGCCAGCGTTCACACGCAGGACTTTTCCTGCATTACCGGTTAGCGCGGGTGTATTCGCCAAATCCTCAAATTTAGTTGGCACAGCCGTACTCGGCGCAGGCTCATACCCTGAACCATCATCCTTGCCGCGTAGTATCTGTCCAGGCGGCACAGTGTCCGGCATATCCAGTAGATCGGTGCTTTCTCTTGGCTGCCAAATTGCCATTAGCTAGACTCAGCCTGGCTCTTCAAGCTAAGCGTCTGTAAAAACGCGCTGTAGTAGCTTCCAGATTTTGCCGTAAGAAATGCCATGTAAGGATTACGCGAATGCCTTGCCAGCATCAACGGCCTGCTCGCCTTGCGTCTTCAATCCGATAGACTGAAGGAACAAAGTATAATAACCACCGGCCTTTGCATCGCTGGCTTCGGGCGTTTCTTTTGAATGAGCGCGTGACAAAACATAGAAATACATCGGATCTTGATACACGTCATCAAGAAGTATGGTCGCGCCAATGGCAATATCAGCAGGCGTTGCGAAATAGATAATTTCTGCATACCCCATGCCGGTAGCAGGCTGAGGCGGATACACATAAAAAGTTTTGGGATCGTGCTGATCAGCTAAAAAATGCTGAATAACCGCGCTGGCTGTATCGGTATGCCAATCAGGGTTTGATTTATCGAGCTGGTCAATATTGGCCCAGATAATCGCTCTACCTGGTGAGGTACCTAACGCCCCCATATTACGTACTGGACGCTTTAATCGTATAGCATCAGCAGGGATTGTATTCTTTGTCTCGCTTGCGGCCATCTGAATGTTCGTGTTCTTGGTGTAAGCATCCGGCTTAAGCATGACGATGTGACGTTGAGCGTCATTCAGGTACTCAAGCAACTCAGCCTCCGCCCATCGGACATTGGTATCATCGAGCAGCGTTTTTTCTGCACGGTCTACAATGGTCTGTGCGGTAATCGTTGGCATGGGTATTTCCTCAGTTATTTACATGACGGCCTGTTAAATTAGGTGGGCTTTGACACGGTTAATGGTGTCTTCGGTCTTAAAATCGGCACGGGCTTTGGCTTCAGCCTTATCTTTGGCTTGCTGAAACTTATTGCCGTAATAAATTGATAGCTCAGTATTAGTCCATTCTTTACCGGGCGGCTCCATGAGAAAGAACCGGGCACCATCGGCTATTGCGTTATAATAGTCATCGAACAGAAAGTCCGGCACTGTTGTTGCGGTAGGTATTGGCTTCAATATCATTGAAGCGCTCATGGCTCCATCAGCATCAGGAAATGGAACAAGCCTTATCAAACCTTTCGATTCAACTTGGAAATATTTTGGATCTTTACCTGTGAGGGTTTCCCAGTTATTAAGGTTTTGATCTAGCCAGGTCTTTGTACGCTGGTAAATCTTTTTCCCGTTAACTGTAATCGGATCGTTTACTGTTTCAACTTGGGAATCGGTGTCGGGCGAAAGATCGTACTCTTTGATACCACTGACAATTACAAGACCCTCATCCCTGTAGCGCCAATACTTCGTTTCCTCGCAAAATTCAATGCAAGCACGCAATACAGCTCTTTCAATCAGGGAATTTGGGGCGCCCGGAACATCAGGCGCCACAAATTTAGTAAAGGCAGTTATTGCCGTCATTACTGATAAAGACCTTGATCGTTAGCAGACTCGATCATTGTGCGAATCATTGTTGGCGCCTTCATTGTCTTTTTGAGGCTATCGAGGTTCAACATTTCGCATGCAAACTCCACTAGTTCATCTTTGTCGTCCGCATCGTTAATGCCAAAAGTAGTAACCGCATGCGCTGAAAGCTCAGCATCAGTCCATTTATCAAGTGGCTTTTCATCGAAGCCGTCATCGTCACTGCCTTCAGGGCTTTCATTATTATTTTCGTTATCTTCGTCTTCCGGCTCTGGCTCGGCGCCAGGAATGCAATACGATTCTTTGATACTCAGAAAACGAGCAATATCATTTTTGTCCTTAACTTCGCAGACGTGCATACCGTCTTTATCTGGCGTGAAGTGATAGTTTCGGGCTGACTTACCCTTCCCTATGGTGACGGACGTGCCATTCACCCGCTCAATAGTGCATTGGATTAACATTGTTATTCTCCTTCGTTAAAAGAAATAAAGGGACGCCATGTAACGACCCTTTATTGTTTGGTTACAACTTAATCGTCGTAACCGGCAGCGCGGTAGCTCAGCGTAAAGCCGACCTTTCCGGTGATAGCCCCAGTGGCCGGAGCCGCTGTTACCTTCAGACCGACAACTCGATCAGCAGCCGTAGCCGCCAAGCGAATACCTGCTACAGCATCCATACGAGCAACACCACCAGCCCGAGCAACCGTATTAGCCGCCACTAACTCAGCGACGGTGCCAGCAGTTAAGCCACCAGTCAGTGAGATCAATGGAGTGCCGTTTGAGTCAAGGTCGTCAGAATCGATGATGCAGTCGACCGGCACATGCTCTGCCGGCAGTTTGACCATTTCAAGGATGTCATTAAGGGCTAAAGCCCCACCAACGTCAGCCGCAAGATCAATCTCGCCGCGAACAGTTCTTACTTCTCCTGCCTGACAGGAATTAATAGCTGGGCGGTATGACTGAACCGCCTTACTTTTATATGTAGCCATGAGTTAATTACCTCGTAAAATATAAATGAATAGCTAGAAACAAATAAGGGACGCCGAAGCGTCCCTCAATTCATCACCTTGCCGGGTTAACCTGGATCAGCAGCAGCCGTATCAATAGCAATCAGACCGAAATCCTTGCTGTTGAAGGTAGACTTTTTCACGCCGAAAATAGAACCGGTCGTAATAACAGCTTGGTTGCCGTTATCGCGCGCCTCTTCATGCCAGTCAAAACGCAGACCAGTACCAGGCGAACCAAAAGCACATACCGCAGACTGAGCCCCCATGAACAGGGCACGACCAGCCGCAACATTGCTGCCGGCACCGTAGTCACTAAAGCGAATAGCGCTCTTGTGCTTGTGCAGAACAACATTGTCGTGCATGCCGAGTGAGCCACGGAAGATCGGACTCTTCCGGCCTTCTGCGGTTGCAGCAGCTTTCTGGATTTCCAGCCAATCAGCAGATCCAGTCGCAGTACGCAGATCAAACGCCTGAAATGGATTCATGAGAAGAACAAAATGCTCCTCACCATCAATCATAATAGGCTGAAGCTGTGGCGTTTCCTGAGTCCCACCACCGATCATTGTTGCTTTGGTTGCCGCTCGCTCAATGAGATTAACGCTCATCTTGTCAGTAGCATCAAGAGAAGCCTTGCTGGTTGCGTTACCGCCATACATTAAATGGGCAGTATCAGGCGCACTCAGTGAGTTATTGGCAAATCCTGAATACGATGTCGGGAACGTGTAATCGGTATTGATACCACGCGCACCAGACAGGTACATGAAGAACAACTCATCGAAAATACGACTCCACCATTCAGCCTGACGCTTGCGAGCGACCTTACGCAGATCATGGATCGTGCGCTTGCGCGTCATCTTGCCGCCAGTGTTCACGCCACCACGCATCTGGTCGATGTAGACCTGATCACTGTAAAACTTCAGATCTTCTTCCTGACCCTCAAGGACATCATCACCCTCGACCGGCTGCATCTTGAGCTGAACGGACAGATCGTAAGTGATCTGCTCACCCGCATCATTTTCAAGATGTGGAAGCATCTGAATCGGTGTTGAAGCTTCTGGGCCCTTACCCATAAACTTCTTGTTGAAGTATGAAATTTTAGCTGTATCAACAGCCAGGAAAGCGGAATACTTCTTAACCGCCTTCGCGTCGTTTAAACCTACAATTGTACGTGCCATGAGTGCACACCTCTTTAGTTAATTAACATTGGTGCGGCACTCATGCGCCTTAATTTGTGACAGCACTCATGCGCTGTCATATCTAAATTACAATTTGTTCAGCTTACGCTTGATCTGTGAAGATCCTCCCTTGAGCTGATTGACCTGAATGGATGGGTCGGCGTCAACGCGCACAGTGGCGCGTCTACCGCTTTTTTCTTGGAATGTCACCTGAACTTTGCCCTTATCAATATCCAGGACATCACCCATCTCCATTTGAACGAATAAAGCCATTGATTATCCTGCAGCGTACCGTTCTGCTTGATCGGGGCTCATTCTCGAAATAGCTTCTTCGAGCTCCATCCCTTCTAGCTTGTCGATAGCTGCGAATTCACCACCGCTATCAACGCCACTGGTATCTGCTGCTGGCAATCCACCCAAGGTTTTAGGTATCTCAACAACCTTTTTGTCTTTATTGGGTTTGATAGGTTCGCCATTATCAATAATATCGCCATCTTTAAGGGACGGCGCCGCAAACTCTGCTTTATAACGTTTGTCTGCTTCACTCAATACAGAAAGCCCGTCTTTGTTTGCAAACTCACCATTCGATAACACGTCAGCCACAATCTGACCGAATGCCGCATACTTAGCGGACGAGGCTTTATAATGACTGTTAGTGTTAAAAAATTGATCCTGCTCCCAAGTCCAGCGTTGCTCGGCAATGTCTGCGTTGCTTTGTTCTGCAAACTCAGCCTGCTTTTTGAGGATATTCAGATCACTACGCTGATTATTGAGCGCAGCCAACTTGTCATGGTATTCATTAAGCTCAAGATCGCCCTCGGTCAGCTCGTCGCCAACCGCTTTGATTTGCTCGTCAATACTGGTTATTTGAGCATCAACATCTTCAGGCTTGCTAGTATTTAGCTTTGGCGTAAAGTCTGGCGCCTTACTCGCTTCCTCGGCATCCTGAGCATTATTATCATCAGTACCGGCATCAGCATTAACATCGGCGTCGGCACCCTTGGCGTCTTCACCGCCAATATCAGCGTCATCATTGTTGGCATTGTCATCGTCGCTGTTAGCGACTTCGCCAGACTCGCCACCATCAGAATTGTCATCACCAACCTTGTCATCTTCAGACAATTCATTGCTTTCTTCTTCAATGACGTTAACCTCTTCGTCGTCATTGATTGCGGCTAATTCTTCTTCGGTTAAACCTTCTTTATCATTATCGGTAATAACAGACATTACATTTCCCCTTCTTCACTTGTTGCTGAATCAATCAAAGTGTCTACAACAGCCCCGATTTCCGGAACTGCGGCAACTTGGTATGCAGCATCAACAGCCGCGCCATACGTTTCCACTTTCGTTTTATCTGTCTCTGCATTTGTTTTGCGTGTTTTTGCATCCTGCTCGTCCAGAGCAAGGCGAACCTGCTCATCCTGTAGCGCCTGCTCTTTCTCGGCAGCTTCTTGCTCAGCTTTTTTCTTCTGCTCAAGCTCAGCTTTCTTTTCAGGATCATTGCCAGCATCAGGGTCAGACATACCGTTAATTTCACGGATACGCTTAACCATTTCGTCCTTACCTTCCACGTCGCTCATATCAACAACAAGGTCAAGCAGCTTCAACGCGACTTCAGGCATTGTCTGGGCAAGCTTTCCAACCATGTCGGATAACTGCTCAAACATTGCGACACGAATAGACTCACGATAATCCTGCTCACTGACAATATAATCAGCCTGAGATTTGGTGATATCGCTTTCCGGTTCGTCTGGGCTATTTACATTGACAAAATCAAGCTCGCCACGATCGCCGGTAAGACGGATAACCTTCCGCTTGGTATAAAATTGCTCTATCAAGTTAAGTTTTATTTCACCAGAAAGCTGCGTAGCGAAGCGGAGGTTATCAAACAATTCTGCCGTTACGACGCTGCCCTGATTTGCCCTGGCATTAATAGCCTTGCCGCTGGACGCATTGGTTTCTTGCCCAAGATTTTCAGCAGTGACGCCTGAAACAGAACGGATATACTCACCATCTTGCGCACTAAGCATGACGTGCTCTTCTGCGAGAGCTTTATCATTTCTTATGTCAAACTTATAACCTTTCTTATATTCAAGAATGCCAGCAGGGTCAGCAGCCTCTTCGCGCAGCTGCTCTTTATCCTCAACCGCACCCTTTTCCATAACCACCTGATTGGTGCTTAGAATGAAAAGAGCTTTTGAGCGCCGCTTGTTTAAATCATCTTGAGGGTCACGGCATGGCCGGATAACACCATACGGCGCATTATCCCTTGCCCGGCGATATGCCCAGACAGGCGTAAAAGGAAAACGGTTATGCTTATACGGTGATTCCATGTTTTGCAGTAACGATCCTTTAACAAAGATCGCGCAAAACATTTTCATTTTCACTGCGTCATAAACACTTGCATAACCATCATCGATGGCCGACTTCATAAATTCGTGTTCTTTATCGTACTCTTGGCCGTTGATATCATCATAGTCCTGGCCAAGATCTTCGTAGTCCAGGCGAACGACCTTGCAGGGGCATGGCATGCGATACCAGCCTTCATACAGTTTTACCCGTGATCGACGGTTATTAACCAGCGAATTGATGTCATCGACAGTCGACGTGCGGCTAATTGGTCGGCCCTGACTGTCAGTTTCGTAGTACAGGGACGATTCATAGAAAAACTCATCGTCATCAGTCGGTACTAAATTACTGCCAACGCTTGCAGCTTCCAGTATTGCTGTACGATCCGGGAACATCGCCTCCGCAATATCCAGATCAAGCCATTTCTGCCTAAACAGAAAACGACTATCGGACAGGTCACGCTCAACGCCTAAATGATCATACCAAACGTTGCGCCAATTCTCGTACCGGTCAAATAACGGCTCGCTTTCGCCATCGTCGCGAATACCATCCTCAATCCAGCCAAGCCCTGCCTTAACTGCGTCAGCAAAAGCTCTGGACCGGGCAAACTTTGTCTTATTAACATCCGACAGATACTTAACTAGCTTTGTTTTAGTCTGAGCTGCCTTAACATCGTCTTCAGTGCGGGGAAGAATAGCCCCATCGATTCGGGTACGCTTCTCAGTGCCTAAGATCCAGTTAATCGCTGGCTTGATTTCATTAAACACCAATGGCGCCTGACCACGACTTTCAAGCTCTGCCTTATCTGAATCATCCCACTGCAGGTTATCGTAGTAATCTTCATCGATCGCCATTTCAATGCGGTTCGATGATTGAACAATTCGGGCCTGTTCCAGCCAATCCTCAAGCTGATTTAACCGCTCTTTGTTTTTAAATGAATCCAGATCATGTGCATTTGGCTCTTCAGACTCTTTTCCATCATCATAGGCATCAAGCGGGTCGTGCTCGCGCTTTGTCTGGATATTCTCGAAAGACATCAGTGCGCGACCTCAAAACTCTTGCCATTAATTCCGATAACCGCACTGCCGCCACCACTATGGCGCCGCGCTCGGATTTCCATTTGCTCAAGTGCTTCAGGAGGCATATTCACCAAGCCGTCGATGCCATTAATAATCATGTCAGCAATAGGCATGACATCGAACTTTGAATTAGAATCAAGACCAAGCACCTTGGCTGCAAGCTGCGCCTGGTGCATAAGAAAATGGTCGTCGGTGTATCGATGTAACCCAGACAAGCAAATAACAAACGCACAGCCTTTGCCGAACGACCTGCGCGCAAGTATCAACGCTGGCTCAGCACTGTCCGGATCATTCTTATCAGTCTGTATATGCTGATAGAACGAATGAATGCCGTTATTTGTCTTTGGCGCTGCCATTGAACCCATCAAATAACTCCCAATAAAAAGCCCGCTCAGTGGCGGGCATAAAAAAACCGGCGTATTGCCGGCTCATTAATTAACTTGTTTTCCAGCCTCGTCGATTAGCACGTTTCGGCTTTATCCTGATCGGTTCATCGTAACCTTGCGCGAATTGCCTAAAAGCATCCGCACCATTCCTTGCATCATTCTTAACAGGCGAATCTTGATATGATTGAACTTGGGTATTCCATTTCTTTTGGTATTGCTCAAGTCGCTTAAGCCCTAACTCGCATGCTTCAGTATCAAACCAGCATGTCGGAAATACCCGACGAACAGCATCAATACCTTCAGCAAGAACCTCGATGCGTGGCACCTTAATGATCGGTTTAACGCCAAGGTCTTCAAGCACATCCTGGCGAGACTTATCATCAACTTGGCACAACTCAGTAACCTCAACATCATGAGGAAGGTAATGTTCACCAAAAACGATGTCGTGCTCATTTTTGTAATCTAAAAGCCATTTTGCGTAGTGGCTTAAATCTCTACCTGAGTTTTCGTAATAGCCAATAAATCTATTTTCAATCCCAACACGCTGGTGTAACCAGATAGCATTCGCATCGTTGCGCCCAAGATCCCAAAAAGTATTAACCAGCACGCTTGGGACAATCGGAACATTGCACACCCGGCCTTCTTTCCGTGTTTTGGACAGCTCTTTGGAGTAATACGAGCCTTCGCGACTGGCTGCAAACGCTTCTTCAGGGGTTGAAGGGTGTTCCTGATTCATTTTGTCGCCCTGATCCTCATCCTTTTTGGTATACCATGCGCGCTGCCCAGGTGTCAGCGTTACATCCATCCGTTCCTCGATGCCGTCAAGATATTCTTTCATCTTGGCTGTAATAGTAACCAGCCTTGCATCATGTGCACTCAGCGTATTCTTTGGATCGTGATACCAAGCGAAAAAGAAAAAACGGTAATCCATGCGTGTAAGCTCAGATTTTCCAGCCGTTACCATCTGGTCAAGCTTCATTGCCCGCTGCGATCGGTCGAAAAAATCACCTTCACGGCCATACGCCGTAGATTCAACGGTAACAATTCCGCCCTCATGAACCGTATTCAGAGCGCCAGCTTTAACCTCAGCTGCTCGCTGTGGGTACAGTGCACACATCGGACCATACTCAGAAATATGTAAATATTGAAATGTTCCACCTCGATGCGACACGGACACTTCGATGATTGAGCCGTTATCAAGCTCAAGCGTGCCATTCATGTCCCTACGGACAATACCCGCCAAACTCTTAACGTATGGATCAAGTCTGTCATAGGCATACAAAACCTTATCCCGGAAAAACTTTCCAGCATCTTCTCTAGTGTGAGCAACAATACCGATACGCGATCCGGCTTTGAAAATCGCCATATCCAGACCGCGAATACAAGCAAATGTTGTTATGCCGTGCTGCCTACTCTTTAAAACAATATTCAACCACCACATAAAGCGATCGAATTGACGTTGAACAGTATTAGGCGTGAAGATTACCTTCTTGCCTTTTTCGTCCTGGATCCAGTAAAGGTTACTGAGGCGCCACTCGCGACTGGTTAAATTCCTGTCAAGCGCGTCTTGCTCTGCTAAATCGGTCAAACGCCACCCGGAGCGGTATCATGATCTTTCACAAGCCGAGCTAATGTGCGTTTTGGCCCAAGGTTTAAATCTCCATCATCCTTGCCAGTGTGCTCGATGGCCTTACGCTTCGGCGCCACATACTGGGCCAGCTCTTTCAGCACAGTTACCTTAGTGTCTATTGTGACAATATCAGCGCCAATACCTTTGCACGCCGGGCAGATTTCAGTTTTCGATGAACCTTTAAGTTTGAACTTGCCTTTCCCATTACATGACGCACATTTAGATTTTCCCATTGCAATATCGGCCAACATTGCAACTGGATCACAGCCTTTATTCTCAAGAGTCTCAACAACAACCTGAGTCTTCTTGTTTGGCGTGCCTTTCTGGCGTCCACCTCGACGCTCTCCCTTGTCTGGCGCGCCCTTCTTTCCTGCTTTAGATAGGCTACTATTTACCGCTACTTTAGTAGCCTTTTTCTTAGGCGCAGCTTTGTTCTTGGTTGCGGCTTTCTTCTTTACAGCCATACGTCACAGCCTTCCCGGCTTCCATTCAGAACCAGCTATCTCGGTAATAGGATAATTTGTACCCCATCCGGCCAAACTTGCCGCTTTACCGCTAAGCTCAGAGATGTCTACCACCAATTCAGAATTAGATATTGAATCGCGCCTTTCGCTGGATACGTCGTTAAGATATTCCGCAGACTCGCTAATCTCTTGCGACCAACTGTGTATATTGCGCAGCATTACCGGTCCATACCAAGGCAAATGTTCACTGAATATGTTTTTCGCAAACCGAGTATCCAGATCAATGGCTTTTGCGTGCTGATTAAAGCGTTCTGACGTTAAATAACGCTGCGCAGATTGCCTATCTCGCCCATTCTTACTCATGGAATCCAGTACGGCCTGACAAATAACACGAAAACATAACAACCCTTCGCCGGGACTTGGACTTACAACGCCCTTCAGCACTGCAACAATCGATTTTTCAATGCGCATTTATTGCCCTCTGAACGCAAAAAACCCGCAATTAAGCGGGTTCTGTGCTGTTTTGAGATTTATCGACTCTACGAAAATCAGCTTATCATAATAAAATGTAAAGCTGTCAAGCACCGGCATGTTTTTGTAACTTCTCACGAACATGCGACTTCATATGACTGTCCCACCCTCGCACCATCCTATACACGGACTCATATCTTTCTTTCCAAATTGCCCAGGCAACCCGGCTTATCCCTAACACCTCATATCGATGCCTTTGTGTGACAACTTCTTTCCCGGTGCCTTCGCATTTATGGCAAACCACCTTCAGCTCAAGCCGTCGTACTTCACCGCGACCATTGCACGTTTGGCATATTCGCGTTGATATCACCTCGCTAATCGCCATTATTGCCATATTTGTGTAAAACAATGGCTCAGGACATCCCCAGTTACCCTTGATAACCATGTCCGTTATTTTTTGTAGCATATACAGCTTCAGCTCGGTGCGTTGTTTTTGGCTATCAGGATAGGCAACCAACCACCCCATAAGCTCAGGGCCTTTGGGCAACCTTGCAAGTGTCGCCGCGATATCTGTCTGGCTTAGTCCTTCGGCAGTGCTGATGCCGACCTGATCCATATTGGATGTTTTCGGGTTTAATCGTGCTAGGATTTCTGCGCTCATCCGACTCTCCGAAAGTTATTGCCATATCTCGATGATTGTTTCTTCCTTCTCGGTCGTTTTTTCTTGGCTGTAGCTGACTTCTTTGACGTACTTGGGGCTATCATCTGCAAGTATTCCGGCATGGACAACCCCATCGATGACAGCCTTTCCGCTGACGCCGTCAGAGTCACACAACCGTTTTCTTCTGGAGTGGATATGGATGCGGACACGGCCTTGTGTATCCAATCCCTCAACTTCTTCCGATCCCAATGGTGCATCGCCAGAATCCGGTTCCAGGTCGGAAGCCTGAACGGTAGAACAATCCTCATCACCAGTTTTTCTTCTTTCATCAGTCATTCCTCCGCTCCGCACCAATCACACTCAAACCCCACTGCGATCGATATAGATCCCTGCACCTTGCAGTGGTGTCGCCACATTTCAGGTGCCTCGCTGTCGTCAATAAGCCTGAAACCATCTGCCTTATCATTTCGACATTCTGGAAACCTCAGCCCTTTTGAGCAAACAACGCTAATTCCTGCAACAATTACGTGATTCACACACACCAGACACTTCTTTTCCAAAATCTCTCGCAACTGAGCTTCATTTTCCATCGGGGTTAGGTCTGTCACGCGACCTTTCCTTCGTTTACTACCTCCAGATCCCCGGCTATCTCAAGCAGAATGGGGCTAACTTTTTCATTAAACATTCTAGCGATGTCCTTTAGCGTATCCACTTTCAGCTCAAGCCTGTCAATTTTGACGTCAGGCTTTAGAAGCGCTTTCTCGATAATACTGAGTGCATAGCGAACATCGACCTTTTCTTTGTGAGTGACAACGCTACCAGTGTCATGACGTGGGCTCTTGTCTGGCTTTTGCTTTTTTGAAGTGGTTTCAATAGCAGGCTTAACTTTCTTTGCTGCTGGCTTCTTATCCGTTTGCGTTTGCGATTTAACAATCTTAGCTGGCGCTTTAGTAATTGCTGCTTTCTGAATTGGGCTTTTTGCTTTTTCCGGTAAAAAATAAAACATTACCCCAAAATCTTTTGTCGCTTCAATTTTCTTATCGCGAACCATATTCCTAAGAGCAAAGTCCATTTGATCAGCGCTATACATATCTAAAATATCACCCAAATCACTTGCTGCAATTCGATATACGTCTTGCTCACGAAGCCTTTTTAGCTCAGAAATAATTTCTACACGAATATTCACGTTATTTTTATCTCCCTAAATTGCCTTACCTTTCCAGCCCATTTACCGCCTTAATCACATTTACCAAATCAAGCTCATCGGTGTTTTGTTCAAACACTTTCCTTACAACAACCGTTCTCTTTTCAATCTCAGGTGTATAACCGTACCTGCCACCTTCCCCAGCATCTTTCTCCCAAGACTTTCCAGCTATTACCGTTTCAACAGCATGCTCGGTAACAGTAATCGTGTATCTTTTTTCATTGCTCACTTAATCACCCCCTCTACAAATCTCCTGTTAAGCGTCAACATACATAAAAGCAGGAACTCCCATGCTCGCTCATAATCGTTATCGTTTTTGTATTGGTCGAACTCTGAATGGCACCTGTCACACAGATCAGCAACACAGAAATCATGCACTTTCGACCCAGTGCCTTTTCCAAGCCTGACTTGACCGATGCCGCAATAATGCGCCGCTACTACTGTTTCATCGTGTATGCCGCATTTAATACACGTCTTGTCAAAAGCAGCACTAAGCAATTTTTTGTTTTTATAACGCGGGCTTTTATCAAACATCATTTACGCCCCATTGCCTCGTTAAATAAATCGCTCGGTTCTGAAAGATTGCACCCCTCCCCCGTCAGCCAGACATACATTGCATCCAGGTATTGCGTGTTCTGCTTGGTGTTCATCAGGCGCGTTACCGGGAAATCCAAAGGCTCAGCCATCATCGCGAGCTTGTCTTCATAGCTGTGCGGCTTGATAACCCTGTCATACGCTTCCCTGAAATCGTCATTTTCTGCGCGAAGGATCGGCACGCCGAAGTGCAATTTACAATGAGCCCGAATATGCTCAGACTCCCAGCCAATTTGCGCAACCCCTTGAAGTATCCATAACCGCTGTAGTCTGTTCTGGGCCTTCGACCTGTTTTTCTTATACGGGCTTATTTCTATTTGCCACGGATTATCCATTGGCATTTCAGCGATCACACCTAGCGGCGCTTTCATGTCGTCTGGCTTATGGATAACGAAGGTTTGCTTCACGCTCTTAACTCCCTCGTCCTATAAAATCCAGAAAACTCCGGGTATTCTGATTCCAGCTTCCGCACATACCTCGATACGTATGAATTATTGACCTTAAACGGATCACCTGTTGTCTCGATATTCATGTGCCAACGTATGCGCTCAAACACAGCCTTTGAACCGAAATGCTGATACCCTCGCCGCATAGCTTCCCGAGAAAACTTCACAAACAGCCTGAAGATGTGCGGATTGCGCTGGTCGTATTCTTCAAATTTTGATTCGAGAGCGCTTATCGCCTTAACCTCTTTTTTGGGATATCCAAAACCGATATGCCAATCTCACAACCATGAATTTTAATTTTTCCGCGCCACTTGTAAGTTGGGTATTCATCCTCAAAAATCACCGGCCTTGTCTTGTGAAACGTGAGGCCAGCAGCAGAAAGGCTACGCATAAATCCTTGCAAACCTTCAACCTTCCCAATTCGTTTCCACATTTCATTGCGCTGTTTTTTTCTCCTGTCTTTGTCACGGTCTGCAATAACCGTTAGCTTTTGCGTTGCCTCACAGAGCTGGGATGTCATTGCTCAGCGTTAGCATTTTGTTTGTGATTGAATTGAGCGCATCCATGTATACAGCCCTGGCCTTTTCTTTTATTTCGCGCTCGCTTCCGTGATTCATGGCCCACGTCCCAACAAGGCGGCGTATCTCAACACTTAAATTATCAAGATCACCTCTCATTGCTTTTGCAATAGCAATCGACTCACCTGGAAGCCCAAGGCATAAAGACCGAAACTCAGGGAGCGAAGGCGGCCACGGATCGGATCGCTTAATACAGGCAGTCAATCCCACGCCAATACTTTTTGGCAGCAAATCCTCTAACCCTGCCAACCAGGTATTATTTATATCACTCGCGCCGTGAGCACTTACCCACTTGTGTCCGTAAATCTCAGCCATCCGCACCCACAACTCGCGGATATGTTTCGGTAACACTTTGTCCTTGTTGCTCTCGTTTTTCGGCTTCTCGGTTTGCGGCTGCGACTTGTTCGACTGCAGACATTGGCTTGCGTGTTTCATTGTTTTTTCTCTCAGTTAGTTCCCAAGTTCTTACACATGCTTTCCAGTTTTTGATTTTGTTTTTCCCACGCATCCATCCGTTTGCTTCGTAGTGGTTGAAAAAACGATCAGGGTCAACGTTGTTGTTTCGCTTGATGCAGTATTTGCTCACGTCGTCGAGCGTTGGTGGAATGAACTTTTTTTGTTTAGTTTTTTTATGTTTTTCTGTATCTGTATCTGTATCTGTATCTGGTGCGTCACTGTGACTGTTCCCAGATGTTCCTGAAACGTCACACGTTTCCTTTGTTTTCCTATACTTACGTGTTCTTTGTGTTGAATTGTCGCTTTTATACTGCCGCTTATCCCACGCCTTCGGCTGCCAATTTTTTGAAATTAAATCAATTTCCATTAGCCGTTTTTTGACTTCATCTGCCGTTGAAACATCAAGCCCAAGCGCGGCAGAGATAATCCCATTTCTACGGCTCTGGGCTATTTTTCTATCTAATAGCCCGTTACATTTCAGGCATAAAATAATTATGTAATGGCGTTGATCCTCAAATGCTAATGACTGCACAAGAGGGTCGCCGGAAAACTCTGAATACATGCGGAACCAAGGTAGGCTCATGTATTTTTCCTTGCGGGCATATTATTAAATGAATCAAAACAACCTCGCTTACATTCAACGTAATTTTCTTTAATCGCTTTAGAAGCCTCATTTAGATTCTTAAAATTTGGCTCAGTTTTTACCCAGACACCACCATCACTACTTATAAAACCAGTATCAAGGCAGCATGAGATATCATAAATTTTAATATTATCTAGCTGTCCACTTAAATAGCAGGCATCATCGTCTGTGCATATTCCTGGTGCCGCTACCTCACCAAAAACAGTTATATATTTAGACTTATTGGTATATCGCTCATTAATAAAATGCTTTATTCCTGTCATATACCGAGCTACTTGAGCAATTGTTGATAATGTAATTTTTTCTTTTTTTAACTCAAGGACCGTTATGCATATTTCAGGCGAGCTAAGGTTAAAGCTTATCTTTACAATATCTGCAACACCGTAAGCGCCAATGTTCAACTGCCTGAAATACATATCTACCGACTCATCACCTATTGGGCAGTGCTTGTTTTCTTCTAATTTTTCACAAATATAATCTTCAAGCTCTTTTTCTGATTCAAAAATTACTTTTGCCATGCTATAATTCCCTTCTCAAGTTGTACCAAACCCCGCTAATGACTTGCCCAGTCGCGGGGTTTTTTATTGCAAAAATTCTGATTCAAATTCCATAAACCTTAGATGATCGTCCAAGTTCTCCTGAGCGTGTCTAAGCTCCGATAACTTAATCTTCGCCGCATTACGTACTGGCGCTTCGTGCGACGCCAGATCAGCTTCGTACTTACGTATAAGTGCTTTTAAACTTGATTGTGGCTCACACATCACCCCTCCAGCACCGCACAACAACCGGCTTTCCGCCTTCCTCGATACATTCGCATGTATCCCAAATCTGCTTGTCTTCAAGCCGCAAAGGACAGGATTTATATACGTGGGTCGTAATTTTTTCAGATGGGGTAATAGGAACGGTTAAAGAAAGCACGATACTCACCGACGCGAGAAACATCGCTAAAATGTAAGCAATGGTCATTGGATTAATCATCCGATCTATCGCCATTGTTTTGCGTCATCCGCCTATCGAGATAACGCTTCGACAGCATGTTTAAAGCGTGAAGTTCGTCTTTATGAATGCACCTGGAATCAGGATCGGTGACAACGTAAGCCTTTATCGCATCAAGCGCAGAAATAAAGTCTTTAAGTGGAATATTGCGCTCACCTGATAATCGTCTGCTGGCTTCCGCTTCAGACACTTCCCATAAATCAGCCAGGCGATGATTGCCGAACCGGATTAAGGCGCTTACAAGTTCTTGATTATTAAAGCTCATTCCACCCTCTGCCGGCCTTTACCAGCGGGCCTCTTTTGTTACCAGTGTTTACCAGTCATTTTTTGTATAAAAAAAGGGAGCAAACTTGCTCGCTTTGTTTTTGTTCGTTGCTTGTAATTTTTTTAGGCGGCTTCTTCGCCCCAAATATCAGGGCGTAATTCTTCTTTTGTGACTGCGCCGTTGGTGGCTGATTGAATAGAACGAGCAAGATCAGGGCTGGCCTTGCGATGGCCTCCCGCTAACTGAAATAAGTACGCGACAGAAGTATCAGCTTCCTTCGCTACTTCCTCTCTCTTTTCTGGGCTAACTCCCAATAGATACGATCTCATGTCCATGCTTCGGACTATAGCTCTGTGCTAATTATTTGTCAATTAATTATTTAGCACGCTGCTCATTTATCATCTTGCTAAACTGAGGTCTAATATGCTCATGACAAAAGAAGAGAGACAAAGGAATCGACGCGCCAGACTCGCGCAGATTCTTAACGAGGAAAAAGCTGTTGATATTGCAAAGAAAGCCGGAACAGATGAGGCTTACTTGAGTCAATTAAAAACAGGGGTAAAAACAAAGAAAGGCACAATTCGATCCATCACCGATGATATGGCTGAAAGACTCGAAAAGGCATTTGGGAAGCAGTCAGGATGGATGGATACTAATCCGCATACCGCCACCGCCCCCACTACGAACAATGTCACCAACATCGCAGACAAATTACTCCAATCGCCAAACGACGACCTGTTCGTTCCAATTTCAGACGCCACCGCATCAATGGGGAATGGGAAAGCTGTTTTATCTCACGAAATTGTTATCGGACACCTCAAAGTGTCACGCCAATGGATTAGAAACACCCTGTCAATAAGCAAGCCAGACAACCTGGCGGTTATCACCGCCTTCGGTGACTCAATGGCCCCAACCTTCTCTGATGGTGATACGCTGCTCATTGATCGCGGCGTTAATAAAATGAAGGTTGACGCGGTTTATGTCATCGCCATGAATGACGAGCTGTTTGTTAAGCGTGTACAGCGACGTATGGACGGCGCTCTAGTCATCAAAAGCGATAACCCACTCTACGATCCTTATATCGTTGAAAACGGCGACAAGGACGGCTTGGACGTACTTGGGCGCGTCGCCTGGGTATGGAATGGGAAGAAGCTATGAACTCCACCCAGAAGAAGATTGTAATAGGCGCTGCGCTGGTAGCTGCCCTGATGCTGATATACCCGCCTTTTCACTTCTACAAAACTGGACTAGGCGATGTAAATCTTGGGTATGCCCTGATCTTTGAGCCCCCCAACCTGGCAAGTAGAAGTAATTGGGTTGGCATTGTCAATACGGACACCCTTTTGACTCAATGGGCTGGCCTGATATTAATCGCTGGCGCCCTGTTTTTCGCGTTTCGGGATAAGGCGGAATAGCTATCTTTAGAAGAGAGAAGCTGTGAATGAAAACTTGAAATATGAGCTAATAATAAGATGACTATTAATGTAGGGCTTGTTACAAGTGAGGCACTTATTCTTGGCTGCGATAGCATCTCAAGTATTTCAAAAACCATGATTGACCCCTTTAAAGGAAGTGGGCCTTATGCAACAGATGAAAATGGAGAGTTCCTTAAAGATAAGGAAGGAAATTTATTAATCGCATTTAAAAATCCTGAGAGTGTAGTTACTGCAACATATTCAGGTGTAACAAAAATGTTTAAGCTTTATGAGCATAATGGCACTGTTGTTGCTGGCACTACCGCAGGACAAGCTAAATTAAACGATAGAACTATAGCCAGCCTAGCAAGCGAGTTTTATGAGCACATAAAAGAGCGAAAAACACCCTTTGCAAATGTAAAAGCGGTAGCAAATTCGTTTTACAAGTTTATGCGGAAAGAATATGAGCTAGATCAAAAAGATACAGGTGTTCCTGAAGAATTCTGGAGTCCATTAGAATTCTTAGTAGGCGGCCATGGACGCAGGGATAAGTTTCCATCTTTATATAGGATTCAAGTACAGAATAAAAAGGTCGATGAACAATTTGCAGATGGAGAATGTGGAGTAGCTTGGGCTGGACAAGCTGATAATGTCGAACGCCTTATTCGCGGTTATGATAGTATATTAAAATACACCATTGAGCAGACTATCGATGAGATATTTGACGCATATCATAATGATATGTGCGGTGGTATGACGAAAATCATCGGGACAATCCTAAATAAAATTGAGCAGGATTTACCGGATGGTATTGACTTAAGTTTACCCGTCAAGCCTCAAGTGGATTTAGGATGGAGCAATTATCGTACGAACATTGATTACGCCAACCTACCATTGCAAGATGCTTTAGACTTTGTTTCAACACTGGTAATGACTCAATCAGGTGTACAAAAGTTTTCGCGAGGCACTGCAACTGTTGGCGGAAGAACACACATAGGCATTGCTACAAGATCAAAAGGTTTTGACATGCTTAATGAACCAACACTTGAACATAAACATACGGGGTTTACTCATGATTAACAACTCATTCCGCAGTGGTTTTGTTAAATCAGACAATGACAGGGATGCTCCCAAAGATCCTTATTCTCACAATAGGTCTGGTAAGGTTTCTGATCGCGAGGAGCCAGAAAAGCTACACAAATTTGGCTCTACACACGAAAAAGAGTGTGTCGGTGTAGTTAACGGCAAAATTAAAATCGTTAAATGCGCTTAGCAGCGCATAATTAAACTTAAAACCTTTCCCCATAATTCAACCCGCCTCTGAGCGGGTTTTTTATTGCCTGTGTTAAAATCACACGGGCTTATATAAGAAAGCAAAGATGGTGGCACCTGCCTTTTTGTCATCACACCCCTTTCATACTGCCCAACTACTGATACTTGGCGGTAGGCAAGCAGCTGCCGAAAGGAGGTGAGATAAATATGGCGACTAAAACCAAGTGCCGTCCTGTTCGCACAAAGGGCAAAACTGGGCCAAAGACCGTCACTGTGCCAGCGCACAAACGATCCAAGCCCAAGCCACTGCCTAAGTGTAAATAGGCGTTGCTGAAGTTGGGCAGGTGCCACCATCTTTGCTTTCTTTAAAATCCCTCATCTTCTTCTTTCATAATCACCTCTAATTAAAATGGCTAAGCCTGCTTCTTAAAATAGAAAACAGGCCCGCCATTAGCGCTGCTGCGATCAATTGCAGTACCAATAGCCGCCGCTACCAGCGTATCCCACTCCTGCAATATCACTCAGACAAAAATAGCTTAGCAGTTATTTGCTAGAATATATAGCACTGTGCTATTGACTTGTGTTTAGCTTGGTGCTAATGTTCCCCCATCAACACTCACAAGCATCCGACCTTCCGAGCTAGGCCAATGGAATCGGATAACGAATTGACCCATTCGGCGCTGTGAAGCCAAAGATTACGCCATAAGGCGGTTTGCGGCGGGTTGATAACGAAGGAGAAACGTTATGGGACAAGTAATACAAGCAGCAGACCTATTTAAACCAGAGCCTGACGAACTAACAAAGGCTTTAATTGATATTGCCAGAGCGCCTATCGAAGAATTTTTAGTAAACCCTGATGAGCCGCCACCTGAAGTGGCATAGGAGGCAACATGAATACATATCAATCTGAATGGCAGCACGAAAAAAACGAAATGATCCGCAGTGCTGGCAATAAAAAAGGCGGCCCAACATTGGTTTTTTGGTTCCTTATTACTTACCTAGCATTACACATGGCGGCGTGGGCATGGTGGGCGCAATGAGTCTGTGCGCAGCCGAAATAGAAATAGCAAGCCGCATCGACGAGTTTGAAGAAGCCGTCACCAAGCCGTTGTCAGAGGGCGATTACATTGAGGCGATGACCGAGATTGTATTGACTGGTAACAGCGCCGAGATATGCGTAGACGCTATAAACAAAGAGGATTCTGCGAGTTTAGGCAGAATTATCGAATCATTGGTACAGGCGCAGCACGTTAGAAGCCTGAAAGAAGCTTTTGGAGTGAAGTAATGAACCAAACATTGCGGACGATTAATCAATCAACTGAAATGTCGCCTATGTCTGCACTAGATATACAGGCGCAAGTCAACCTTATTCAAGAAGTCATGAAGCAGGTAATGAAAGATAAAACTCATTACGGAAAAATTCCTGGCTGTGGCAACAACCCTACATTGTTAAAGCCTGGTGCAGAAAAAATCATGGCAACGTTTAGGCTTTCCGCTGACCCTTACGTTGATGACATATCTACCAATGATAGCGTGGCATACAGGATTAAAGTGAAGATCTTGTCGGCTAGCGGAGTTTTTCTTGGAGCTGGAATAGGCGAGTGCTCATCAAACGAAGAAAAATATAAATGGCGGAAAATGGTTTGCCAGGCTGAATATGATGAAACGCCTGAAAATAAACGCCGAGGAGTATGGAAAAAAGGATGGAATAACGCGCCTGACTACAAGGTGCTTCAGGTAAGAACAAATATATCTGATATGGCTAACACTATTTTGAAGATGGCCAAAAAACGCGCACTGGTCGATGCCGTCCTAACAGCTACCGCCGCCAGCGATATATTTACTCAAGACATCGAGGATTTACCAGAAGAGTATCGCTCGTCTATGAACGAAGGCGCTGCAAATAACGCAGAGCCCGAAGTAACTGTTTTGCCGCTCTACCCACAAGAGCAATTCAACAAGAACCTTCCTGCTTGGCAAGGCTTTATCGGCTCAGGAAAGAAAACGCCCGAGCAAATAATAACGATGGTTGAAAGCCGCTATACGCTTTCAAACGAACAGAAATCAATTATCAAAGGTGGGAATAATGGATAAACAATATCATGAATTGGTCCAGGGCAGTCCTGAATGGCACATCCATCGCAGCCATCACTTTAACGCATCCGATGCGCCAGCAATGCTTGGCGTCAGCAAATACAAATCACGCGACAAGCTGCTTCATGACATGACCATAAGCGAGACAGATGAAGTATCGCCTACCTTACAAAAAGTATTCGATGACGGTCATAAGTTTGAAGCGATGGCTAGGCCGTGGGCTGAAGAAATAATTGAAGAAGAGCTTTTTAGTCCAACAATATCAGCCGAAATTGACGGCATGAAATTATCGTCATCATTCGATGGCGTCACCATGTTTGAAGATAAAATATGGGAGCACAAAACGCTTAATGAATCATTAGCCAGAGATATTCCTAATGGATATGTTGGCCCAATGTATGCCGCGCAAATGGAACAGCAGTTAATAATATCTGGCGCTGAGAAATGTTTATTCATGGCCTCGAACGGCAATAAAGAAACAATGGTTCATTGCTGGTATGAATCTGACCCTGTTCTGCGCGCTAAGATTTTGGCGGGATGGGCGCAATTTAAAAAAGACTTGGCTGCATACGAACACCAGCCAGAAGAAGTAAAGCCAGCAGCAACAGCTATCATTGAGCTACCTTCCCTGCTCATCGAAGTTCATGGTGGCGTAAAAAACTCGAACCTTGCAGTGTATGAATCAAGCGCACTTGATTTTATCCGAAACATTAACACCGACCTGAAGACTGATGAAGACTTTGCCAACGCAGAGGAAACGGTGAAATTTTGCGGCAAGGCAGAAAAGCAGCTCGACCTTGTTAAGCAGCAAGCCATTGCGCAGACCACAGATATTGAAATGCTATTCAATACGATGGATCGACTGCGCGAAGAATTGAGAACCAAGCGGCTATCACTTGAAAAGCTTGTCACAGCGCAGAAAGCGACGGTTAAAGCTGAGATTCTCAATGAGGCAAGTAACGCGCTGGATTTACATATCCGCGACCTCAATACAGAGCTTGGCGGCGATTACATCAGCTATCGTGCAGACTTCCACTCTGCGGCAAAGAACAAGCGCACCATCGCATCACTGCGGAGCGCTATTAATGGAGAATTAGCTAACGGCAAGATTGCAGTCGATGCTACAGCAGGCAAGCTGCGAAAGAATATTCTCACCCTCAAGGAGCTGGCAGTAGATTACAAATTCTTACTCCATGACTTCAAAGACATCATCCACAAGGATAATGAAGATCTTGTTTTGCTGATAAAAGCTCGTATCGAAGATCATAAAAAAGCTGAAGCAGAAAAACTTGAAATTCATCGGGAACAAATCAGGCAGGAAGAGTCGGCCAAGCTTCAAGCGGAAGCAGATAAAAAGACCGAGAATGGAGCGCAGGCTAATCATGAACAGGTAGAGAAGCAGCAGTACCGCGCGCCTGTTAATCCATCGCGAACGCTGGGCCATCCCGGGCCAGCAGAACAACCATCAAGAAATGCCATTGAACGACGGGAAGACATTCCCCCGACGCTTTACAAAGACGACGCAATCAACGCCATCAGGGAAATCGGCGCGCCAATGTCTGAAAAGAAGGCTGAAGCAATACTCAAAGCCATCGAAAAAGGACAGATACCAGGCGTACAGGCTCACTACACAACATCAAAACAGGCAGCAGCGTAGTAAAAATTTGCCATGAATAATCAATTATTAAAGCATTGCGAATGCTGCGGCAGGAAATTCTATAAGCGAGACAGGGATTCGAGAAAACAATGGGCGTCTAGATTGTTCTGCTCCATATCATGCAACAACAAATCGAGAGCTATAACTCCAGTGCATATTAGGTTTTGGGAATATGTGGATAAAAGCATTGAGTCTGGATGCTGGATGTGGACGGGAACCAAAGATAATCATGGGTATGGGAAGATTAGCGCTGGGGTAGGAATAACCCCTTTTAAGGCGCATAGAATTTCATGGGAAATGAGATACGGACCTATCTTAAAGGGAAATGTAATCTGCCATAAATGCGATACCCCTGCATGCGTTAATCCAAGCCACCTATTTTCAGGAACTCAGAAAGACAATATGCAAGATTGCTCGAACAAAGGAAGGCTAAGCAAGATTAGCCTTGAAAATCTTTCTCATGATAAATCGTTAAGTAATTCTGATGTAAATAAAATACTAGAAATAAAATTCAAAGCAAAAAATGGAAAGGGGGAAGGATTGGCTCTTAGTGATGTTGCTAAGGAATATAACGTATGTATAAACACGATAAGCAAAGTAATAAATAAGAGGTATTAATATGTCAAATGATTTAAATAACTGCCAGTTTATAGGGCGACTTGGATCTGATCCATCTATTCGCTATATGCCGTCTGGTGGCGCAGTCGCTTCGTTTTCAATCGCAGTAGGCAGCCAGTGGCGCGATAAACAATCAGGTGAAAAACGCGAAGATACCGAGTGGGTTAATTTGACCGCTTTCGGAAAGCTTGCTGAAATCTGCGAAAAATACCTTACAAAAGGCTCTCAAATATATGTGTCTGGGCGCATGAAAACGGACAAGTACGAGAAAGACAATGTAATGCGGTATTCAACAAAGGTGATTGTTGATCGTATGCAGATGCTGGGCAGCAAGAGTGACAGCCAGGCTACGCAACATAACAACACTGCCCAGACTAGAACTGCACAGCCTGTACAGCAAGCACATGTTGATGACTTTGAAGATATCCCTTTTTAGGAATCGCCATGCCTACCTGCAAGAAGTGCGGAAAATCTAGTGATGAGGCTGAGTTTTACGAGTCAATAAGCACGTATTGCAAAACCCACTGGAAAGAACGTGTAAAAAATAACCGCGAAGCAAAAGCTGAATACTATAAAGAGTTCGATAGGAAGCGTGGGGATAATCCAGACAGGGTTCAAGCAAGAAAGGATTATTTTGAAAAAAAACGCCACGACCCTTTATGGCAAAAGGCTAGACGTAATAGTCGAAAAAACTGGTTTGAAAGAAACAAGCAAAGGGTTTTTGCTAACAGAGAGGTTAGTAATGCTATTCGCGACGGAAAATTAAAGCGCCTTCCATGCGAGCGATGCGGCGATAAAAAAGCAGAAGCACATCACGAAGATTACTCGAAGCCGTTCGATGTTATGTGGTTATGCAAAAATCACCACATGGCAAGACATAAAGAAATTAATGCTGAAAAAAGAAAGGCTGCATAAAAATGAAAAACCTGACAGACAAACAATGCAACGATATGCCAGTCCGCGAACTATCTGAAATCAGCGGCATACCTGAGGCAGCCATTCGTTCACGGAAACAACGCGGTAAAACGGGAAAGCAATTAATTCGCAAACTCGTACCGCATAACGCGAATATTGGAAACCGGCGTCACAAAAAAGGCAATCATCCCTGGCGTAAGTGGGTGGGGGAATAAAAATGACAAACGAATTACAAACACTAAATGAACGTATAGCAGAACGCATAGGTAAAGACCTTGTTTCTTTGATCCCTGAAGATCAATGGCAAGAAATTGTGGATAAGGAAATACATAATTTCAAGCTGGTTGTTGCACCAAAAATAATTAAAGAGTTATTGACAGAGGCGTACAAGGAAAGAGCTAAAAAAGAAGTTTCCGCCCTTCTAATAACAGATGAATATAACGAGCTTACCAACGAATACATAAATAAGGCGCTGACTAAATTGCTAGCAGACAGTGGCGGTATTATTTTTGCCGGAATGATGCAGCCAGCAATGCAAATGGTTTTGCAAGATTTAAGATCAAGGCTTGGGTATTGATAATGATTTTAGAAATAATTGTTTATTCACTTTTCTTTATATTGGGCCTCTCTATTTGGAGCTTTGCAGGCATCTTCCTTCTAGCTTCTGTCGATAGATACACGTTCAATAAATTTATCGCTGGTATTTTTCTGCTTTTGTCTGGACCTCTTGTTTGGATTATGTGGATGAATGATAAGGAGCATTGAGCTTATTATGAAAACAAAACCAATTCTATTCAACTCAGATATGGTCAGGGCTTTGCTTGACGGGCGGAAAGGCCAGACACGTAGGCCGATAAACCCACAGCCAGACCCTCAATGTGACAAGGTTATTTTCGACTCTCTTGCACAAAACTGGGCTGTTATTGGTGGCGATAGCAATGACGCACGTGATTATGGGCTGCTTGATACCATCAAATGCCCTCTCGGCAAGCCAGGCGACATGCTTTGGGTGCGTGAAGCATTCTGCTCTGACTGGGGGGATGATATCGCTTACAAGGCTGACGATCATAGTGGCCATGGTGCGCGTAACGCTGGCTATATAAAAGAGCCTAAATATAAACCATCAATCCACATGCCACGTTGGGTATCACGCCTCACCCTGAAGATCAGCGATGTTCGTGTTGAGCGGGTGCAGGATATTACTGAGGAAGATGCTAAATCGGAAGGCGTTCCAAAGTTGGCAATGGATGAAGATAGAAAATTTTACCAGCTAAAAAATGAAGGCAGCTACCGGACAGGATTTGCTGGAGTATGGAATCACATTTATTCGAGCTGGGATGACAACCCCTATATATGGGCAGCTTCATTCGATGTCATCAAGGCCAACGTGGACGCAGCGCTGAATGAGGAAGCTGCATAAGAAATGAAAACCTTAGACCTACATGAAGCCGCTAACTTTCTGAAAATGCAGCCAAACACGCTAAGAAAGAAAGCGGCGGCGGGTATAATTGTGGGGGCAAAACCTGGGAAATGTTGGTGCTTTCTGGAAGATGATTTAATCTCTTACGTCCGATCTTTATATCAAAGGCCAATCGAATGTCACTCTATAAGCGCGGTGAAACATGGTGGGCGCGATTTACCGCCCCCAATGGACGACGAATACAGACGTCTTGTCGGACAACGAATCGTTCCGCTGCGCAAGAATACCACGACAAACTAAAGACCGAATATTGGCGTGTTCATCAGGTCGGCAGCACGCCTACTATTAAGTGGGAGCAAGCCGTTGTCCGCTGGATCAAAGAACAAGCCGACAAAAAAACACTCTATAACGACCGCTCACATTTCAGAATCATAGAGACTTACCTCTTGGGCGTGAATCTTCACGACATCACCCGAGAAATAATCGACAGCTTCATCAAAGATCGTCAGGCGAAAGTTAAAAACGCCACTATCAATCGCACACTTGAAGTTGTTCGAGCCGTACTTAACCGAGCAGAACAGGAATGGGAATGGCTTGACAAAGCTCCCAAGATACGACTACTTGCCGAACCTAAAAGGCGCATCCGATGGCTGACTCATGATGAGGCTGACACCTTACTTGGCACCCTTCCTGATCACATAAAAGACATGGCGCAGTTCACACTTTGCACCGGGCTAAGAGAATCCAACGTTACCGGCTTAAAGTGGGCTGATATTAATATGCAAAAGCAATCGCTTTGGATACACCATGACGAAGCAAAAGGCGGTAAGGCATTTCCTGTTCCACTCACGCCAGAATCCATTGAAATCCTGAAACGCCAAATTGGAAAAAATAACACCTGGGTATTTACGTATAGAGATAAGCCGATATTGAAAGCTGGCACCAAGGCATGGAGAGCTGGCCTGGCACGCGCTAAGATTGAAGACTTCCGATGGCATGACTTGCGCCATACGTGGGCATCGTGGCATGTGCAGAACGGTACACCGCTGCATGTACTGCAAGAGTTAGGTGGGTGGGAGTCTTACGAGATGGTCAGGCGCTATGCTCACCTGTCGGCACAACATTTAGCAGACTACGCCCGAAATTCTGGTACAAATCTGGTACAGTCGAAAAACAGGAAACGCAGAAACAAAAAAACCAGCTCATAAGTTGCTGGTTCCTATTCAAATTTTGGTAGCGGGGGCTGGATTTGAACCAACGACCTTCGGGTTATGAGCCCGACGAGCTACCAGACTGCTCCACCCCGCACCACGATTTGAGCGGTGAATACTAGCAACTGTTGTAACTTCTTGCAAGTCATTTATAGCTTTCAGTTGCTATCTGGCTATGGAAAACGAGGTTGCCACCAATCAAGCTCTCGCGGCCAAAATAAGCTGTTTCATTTCTTTTACTGCTTGCTGCAAGCCACTGAACATTGCGCGTGCAATAATTGCATGGCCTATATTTAACTCTACAATTTCAGGGATAGCGGCGATAGCCTGTACATTGTGGTAATGCAGGCCATGTCCTGCGTTAACTTGCAAACCAGCCTCATGTGCATAGCTGACTGCTGCAATGATTTTTTCTAACTCTTGTTTTTGAGCAGCGCCACTGACATCCGCATAATGCCCCGTATGAATTTCAATAACAGGTGCACCGCAGGAAATCGCCGCATCAATCTGTTGCTTTTCTGCATCGATAAACAAAGATACTTCTGTACTCGTTTCATGTAAACGCTGACAAGCGTCTTTAATGCGCGAATGCTGGCTCGCGACATCAAGACCACCTTCTGTGGTTAACTCTTCACGGCTCTCTGGAACCAGGCAACAATTTTCAGGACGAACCTTTTCTGCAAAGCTCAGCATATCTTCAGTAACTGCCATTTCAAGATTCATACGAGTTTGCAGTATGTCCTTAAGGATTAAAACATCACGTTCCTGAATGTGACGCCGGTCTTCACGCAAATGCAAGGTGATTCCATTCGCTCCGGCCTGCTCAGCTTCTATAGCAGCCTGAATCGGATCAGGATAACGTGTACCACGGGCTTCACGCAGTGTTGCAATGTGATCTATATTTACGCCCAGCAGCATTTCATGTGACATAGTTTTGCTCTACCTTTTTCTATTTAGTGTTGTGAGTATACATTGGAATAAAGTCATTTTAATGCAGCAACTACGACTGACTCTCAAGCGGTTACATTCAGCGATTACTTCTAAACAACTCACGACTGTTGAGTGGTTTATTTCCCAGCACACGATTTAGCATTGCTCTCATTAATCGTTTAGCCTCACGCAAACTCGCTTCATCATCCAGACACCCTTGCTGTAATGAAATCAGACTTTTCCCTTGAATAAGTACAGCAGATTGTTGTGTCGAAGCAGCATTTGTCTCGACGGGTCCTTCTTCGGGATAATAGTAATAACTACAATCCGGCTTGATGTGATCACCACTGCGCACATCATGGTCCAAAACCAGCCCATAACCAAATTCACGTAAAATATCACGTTCAAATACGCGCAACACTCGTTCAACATCAAAACGAGTTCCTGCCTCATGTTGAGAAATTTTATACATTGATAATAACAAGCATTGATAACTTACATACAACTGAGGGTGCGCATCATCCCGATGCATCAAACGCATAATCAGCTCATTGACATAGAGGCCGCTAATTAATGACGATCCTTTCAACCATACGATTTCGCCATCATGCTCCGCTGAAGTCAGTGTACCCAAATCACCTTTTGAACTCCACGATATCAAGAGCTTGCGAAATGGCTGCAACAACGCTTGCCATTGTGATTTTGCTCGTCTGGCACCCCGAGCAACCAGCGCTATGCGGCCATAATTTTCCGTAAGAACATCGATAATTAAGCTGGTATCGCGATAGGCACGACTATGCAGTATATGCGCTGACTGAAGTAGTATTCGCGGCATATACGCGCAAGTCGTTATTCAGAGTAACCAAGATTTTGTAGCGCACGAGCATCATCAGACCATTTATCTTTAACCTTAACCCAAAGCTGCAAAAAAACTTTATGCCCGATAATTTTTTCCATTTCAATTCGCGCTTGCTTCCCGACTGATTTTAAACCTTCACCATTGCGACCAATTACAATCGCTTTTTGGCTGTCGCGCTCAACCCAGATAACCGCACCAATTTTGCTTAGCTTGCCTTCCGTCTCAAATCGTTCAATCTCAACGGTCAACGCGTAAGGCAGTTCTTTGGTGAGCCTTCGCATCAATTTTTCGCGAATTAATTCGGCTATAATAAAACGTTCACTGCGGTCAGTGACCTGATCTTCGGGAAACATTGCTGGCGCTATAGGCAACATTCTTTCTACAGCGCTCTCAAGCCGATCTACATTGTCACCCTTTTCAGCAGACAGTGGAATGATCTCATCAAAGTCCATTTTTTCCGAAACATCATTTATTTGCAATAAAAGATCATCTTTGTTTTTCAGTCTATCTACTTTATTGATCACCAATAAAACAGGAACCGTTGCGGCTTGCAATTTATCAAGAATAAATTGATCTTCTTGTTTCCAGGCCCCCGTTTCAATAACAAAAACCACTAGATCAACATCATGAATAGCATCGACCGCGGCTCGATTCATAATGCGATTCATGACCCGTTTACTGCCCTGATGCAAACCTGGTGTGTCTGCGTAAATTATCTGCGCAGTGTCTGTAGTTTTAATCCCCAAAATACGGTGTCGCGTGGTTTGTGGTTTTCTCGAAGTAATGCTGATTTTCTGTCCGAGAATAAAGTTCATCAACGTTGACTTACCGACATTTGGACGGCCAACAATCGCTATATATCCACAATGAAATTGATCTTTTGTATCTGTCATTTTCAACCTGCTTGAAAAACCAACTCGCGTAAAAAAAACGCTCTTTAAGATAATTTTTAGTTTTATTTAACGAGCAACATTTCCAGCATTATTGCTGCCGCATCCTGTTCAGCACGCCTGCGACTCTCACCTTGACCGGTAACCGTAGACTCCGCTTCCACATCACACCTTACCTTGAACAATTGCTCATGCTCCCGACCTTCTACTGAAGCTACAGAATAAACGGGTAAAGATTTTTTTCGAGCTTGCAAATATTCCTGCAAGCGCGTCTTCGGGTCTTTGGTGTCTTTCTCAAGTGTTATTTGTGATAATTTTTTCTGATATAGCTTTACAATTAATCGCTCTATCTTTTGAAAACCACTATCAAGGTAGACGGCACCAAACAATCCTTCCAGCGCCCCGGCCAATATCGAAACACGCCGAAAGCCGCCACTTTTAAGCTCACCTGGCCCGAGGTGTAAATAGTCGCCTAAATTTATCTCGTGAGCCAACTCTGCCAATGATTCTCCATTTACAAGGTGTGAACGCAAGCGGCTTAACTGACCTTCTCCTGCTTCTGGGAAACGTTGATACAAGGTGTCTGCAATCACAAATCCTAAAATCGCATCACCAAGATATTCCATACGTTCATTATTATTACTACCAACACTGCGGTGTGACAATGCGGTTTGTAATAATTGAGGGTCACTAAACTCGTAACCCAACAACTTGCATAATTTGTTCGCTGACTCACTCACTCTAAAGCATTCACTTGGACTAACTCAAGCATACATATCCAGTTCAAACAACTTACTATTTAGATAACACGACGCTATCGGAAAAACGTAACACAATATCAATATTGCTCACTACGTTTTTACGTACTTCGTAACTGATTGTTACAGTTTTTTTCTTTCCTTCACGTTTAATATCAATATGCTCACGCGAGACATTATCAATATCGTTGATTGAAAATTTCCGCATCAAAGATGTTTTGATGTCAAGAAGACTACCTTCTTCCTGTAACGATTCAAGCGACGAAACAACACTAAAATGTTCAATATAAACTGGCAACATCTTTAGCACCAACGTGGTCGTAAACACGGCTACCACCAAAATACCGATAATGCCTAAACTTGAAAGCCCCTGTTGTTTTCTTTTTATATAACTCACAGTTTCATTCCTGTTTTATTTTTAACAATCCAGCTGGCCAGCATTAGTTATTTAATGCTGCTACCCAAACGATCCCAGGTAATACTGCCGTTTGCCGAATCCCAGTTCATCCATATCATAAATGCTTTTCCCACTAAATTCTCTTCTGGCACGGTACCCCAAAAACGACTGTCATTGCTATTATCTCTATTATCGCCCATCACAAAATAATGCCCTTCAGGAACAAAGTACTCGCCTTCTCCACTACGTCGGCCTTTCATTAATAATATTTGATGCTCAACGCCACCCAAATTTTCCTGCCGGAGATTTGCACCACTCATTTTCAAAGCAATGCCTGTGCCCATATAAGCACCCTGATTTTGTTGCGGCATTTCTTTTCCATTAATAAAAATCCGTTCATTTATATAGGCCACTCTATCACCCGGCAACCCTACTATACGTTTTATATAATCTACTGAAGTATCTTTCGGATAGCGAAATACTGCAACATCTCCGCGTTGCGGCACACCCGAATCAATAATTTTTGTATCGGTAACCGGGAGACGTATTCCATAACTGAATTTATTAACTAAAATAAAATCACCAGCTAACAAAGTCGGCATCATGGATGCAGATGGAATACGAAAAGGCTCAACAATAAATGAGCGCAACACCAACACCACCAAAATAATCGGGAAAAAAGAACGTGACCACTCAACCATTAATGGTTCTTTTAATAGCGCCGCTTTCTGCTCTTCCAAGGCATCGCCAGGCAAAGCTTCTACTTTACTATGGCGCTGCTTTGCCCAGCTTAAAGCATCTATGGCCCAAATTATTCCAGTCACAAAAAGTACAGCAACCATTATTGCCTGAAAATCAAAATTCATTATTTTTTCCCTGTGTGCAAAACAGCTAAAAAAGCATCCTGCGGTATTTCGACTGAACCAACCTGTTTCATACGTTTTTTACCGGCTTTTTGCTTCTCTAATAATTTTTTCTTACGCGTGATATCGCCGCCATAACATTTAGCCGTAACATTTTTTCGCAATGCTTTTACCGTTTCGCGCGCAATAATATGAGCGCCAATGGTAGCCTGAATGGCCACATCAAACATCTGTCGAGGAATCAGCTCTTTCATTTTCTCTGCCAACTCTCTACCGCGATAACTGGAACGCTCTCTGTGCACAATGAGTGATAAAGCATCGATACGCTCACCATTAATTAATATATCGAGCTTAACCAAATTGGCTTCCTGAAAACGCAGAAAAGAATAATCCAATGACGCGTAACCACGACTGACCGATTTTAATCGATCGTAGAAATCCAGCACGACTTCGCTCATCGGCAGCTCATAGCTGACCGCCACCTGCGAGCCATGGTAATGCATGTTTTTTTGCACACCACGTTTTTCGATACACAGCGTTATTACAGCACCAAGATGAGCCTGCGGCACTAAAATATCGGCCTGAATAATCGGTTCACGAATTTCATCGATATGCGCTGGCTCGGGTAAGCGCGAAGGGTTATCAACCTTGATCACCTGACCTTTATTTGTCAGCACTTCATAAACAACTGTTGGTGCGGTAGTAATCAGATCCAGCTCGTATTCGCGTTCCAGACGTTCCTGTACAATCTCCATATGCAACATGCCGAGGAAACCGCAGCGATAACCAAAGCCCAAAGCTTGCGATGTTTCTGGCTCATAAAATAATGCCGCATCATTAAGCCGAAGCTTAGCTAATGCATCACGCAGCGCTTCATAATTATCCGCGCTGATCGGAAAAAGTCCGGCAAAAACTTGCGGTTTGATTTCCTGAAAGCCTGGCAAAGGTACGACAGCAGGTGTGCGCGTCAGTGTCAGTGTATCGCCAACAGGCGCACCGTCGATCTCTTTAATATTAGCAATAACAAAACCCACTTCACCGGCACTAAGCGTTTTCTTATCAACAGAATTCGGCGTATAAATACCAACGCGGGTCACCACATGACTGTTACCGGTGGACATCACGGTCATGTTATCGCGCACCGTCAATGTACCCTGCATGACGCGCACTAATGACACTACGCCAAGAAAATTATCAAACCATGAATCAATAATCAGCGCCTGTAGCGGTGCATCCGGATCCCCTTCGGGAGGTGGTATTTGATCAATCAGGCGATCAAGTAGCTCATCAACCCCTTCACCGGTTTTGGCGCTGACTTGCACCGCGTCATCAGCTTCAATCGCAACAATGTCTTCGATCTCTTGCATCACCCGTTCAGGCTCGGAGGTCGGCAGATCAATTTTATTGAGCACAGGCATTACTTCAAGCCCTTGTTCAATCGCGGTATAACAGTTCGCTACCGTTTGCGCTTCAACACCCTGAGAGGCATCCACGACCAACAGCGCACCTTCACAGGCCGCCAATGAACGTGATACTTCGTAGGAAAAATCAACGTGGCCTGGTGTATCAATAAAATTCAGCAAATACTGCTGACCATCGCTCGCGGTATAATCCAGCGTGACACTCTGCGCCTTGATGGTAATACCGCGCTCACGTTCCAGATCCATGGAATCGAGCACCTGCTCGGACATCTCTCTCTCACTCAGCCCACCACAAACCTGTATTAGTCGATCTGATAACGTGGATTTGCCGTGATCAATATGGGCAATAATAGAAAAATTTCGGATATGCTTCATAAATTCTCAATGCTCAAAACCTTAAAAGGGGAGGTCATCGACCTCCCCCCTCAGGGCCTAAATACAAATTAGGATAAAGTTACAAATATGTGCCTGTTAGTCTTCTTCAATAATCTTTAGCGCAAGAAAAACGGGGCCGCTGCGTCGCATCACAAGTATAGGGAATGACTTGTCAGCGGGCAAATCATCCACTACGCCTTTGAAATGACGAACGTTCTGAATATCGATATTATTCAACTTGAGAATAACATCACCACGGCGAATTCCTGCATGTGATGCCGCCCCAGAGGTGATGGAATCGACATAAATACCTGCGTCTTCGATCTCCAACTGAGAACGTTCATCATCACTCAGGTTTGAAACGACCATAGACAAACGCTCAATTTTAACATCACGGCCATCAGAACGCGACAAACTAATCTCATCGTCAGATGGAATCTCGCTAATCGTCACTTTCAACTTCAAAGACTTACCATCACGTATGACTCTAACATTCGCCTTTTCACCAACAGGGCTCACACCCACTATCGGAGGCAATGCCGATGAACTGGAAACTTCCTTACCATTAAATTCGACGATAATATCCCCAACTGTTATACCCGCCTTTTCCGACGGACTATCTGGAAGGACCTTTGCCACCAAGGCGCCTATCGGCTTATCCATACCAAATGATTCAGCCAATTCACGCGTGACATCCTGAATCAACACACCCAACCAGCCGCGCGTCACATGGCCTATATCTTTCAGCTGATCGGAAACATTCATCGCCACATCAATCGGAATGGCGAACGCCAATCCCATATAACCACCTGTTCGGCTATAAATTTGAGAATTAATTCCAATCACTTGCCCATCAAGATTAAACAACGGACCACCCGAATTACCAGGATTAATCGCTACGTCTGTCTGAATAAACGGAACATAATTTTCATCCGGCAAACTGCGCCCCTTTGCACTAACAATGCCTGCTGTCACTGAATGATCAAAACCAAAAGGTGAACCGATTGCCAAAACCCAGCTGCCTACTTTTAAATCATTGGGATTGCCAATCTTAACGATGGGTAAATTTTCAGCCTCGACCTTAAGCAAAGCGACATCACTGCGTTTGTCCATGCCCACCACTTCGGCAACCAACTCACGTCGGTCACTGAGACGAACGATAATTTCATCTGCATCACGAATCACATGGCTATTAGTTAAAATATAACCATCATCAGAAACAATAAAGCCAGAACCTAATGATTCAGATTCATACTCTTCATCTGGGCCGCTCGGCCCGCCCGAACCTGCTCCAGGGGCACCCTCACCAAAAAAACGGCGCAACAGGTCATCTAATGGCGCGCCACCTGGACCGCCCCAACCATGGGGTGCCATTCCGCCGCGCTTGCCACGCTTTATTTTCTGCGTGGTGCTTATATTGACAACGGCCTGACTATTTTCCTCAACCAGCCCAGTAAAATCTGGCAGGCCTGCATTCGCAGTCCAGGCACTACTCGTTGAAAGCATACTCACTGCAAACAACGTAACTAATCCAGCTGTTTTAAAACCTATCATAACTACTCCTGTGCTAAAAATTCCATTACCCTTAACAGGGTTTACCATTCATTAATGACCAAACTCAATTTCTGCACGATTATCTGCAAAACGTAAAATTTGCGCTTCATAGCGCTCATCACCGGCGAGCCGACGAGTGTGGTAACGCAACCAGATAAAACCAACAATCAAGCCAATAACACCGAGAAGTATCGTTAAACCTTCACTTTCATCTGCAAAAAGCCGCCCATCCATATAACTACCAAAAGCACCACCAAGCATTAACGTTAACAGGGGTACAAAATATGTCATAAAAGAAGATTTAACCAATATCTCATCATCGATACCTAAAATCACAGTATCACCCACCTCAGCACCAATATTATTCAAGGCATTCATGCGCATCTTTTTTTCACCAAAAGCCTTGGAAACAATGCCCGTGCCACAACCCTTATTCGCTGAACAGGCGTCGCAAGCTGATTTACGCTGAGTCTCCACCCAAACATGCAGACCATCCCCTTCCAAATTAAGGGCGACAACCTGTGCATTCTCTTCAATCATCATGATACGTTGAAAAATCCTGTCATTGCGCAAAAAGGATTAAAGCTTAAACTTTAAAAACCAACCGAGCTCTATTATATATAGGGGCATAATACCGCGAGACAAGAGACTCTGCATCTTCGTAAGAACTTGAGGTGACCAAAAGCCATGAGCAATAAAAAGACCATAGTGGTTGAAACTTCAGATAATCACCTGAAAATACGGAGCAAACTACGTTCGTCAAACGAAAGTTGACGAAGCGAATAACAACTAAAAAATGTGATTTAAGCTGAGAAAAAATTAGTTAAAACTATAACTTGCAACACTCACGTTAGGAACAACACCGTCGAGCGGGGCAGCCACTGCATACTGACCATAGTTAACAAGATATTCATAAACATCAGATTCAACATCACCCGTAGAAGCCACAACCATTTCCGAAACACCTGTATCGACACCGTCAAATGACGCATGAGCCAAAGCACTATCATGCAAGCGGTCATCAGAAGCCGGAGCCGCTTGAATCTGCGCCAACTGAATGTTCATCATAGGTTCTTCTGCCTGAGAAACAGCTTGATGCTGAGCTTGAACATCTGTTATATAAGCTACTTCAACAGGCGCCATTTGCGGCTGAAATTCCGGTTGGTTTGATACCTGCAACAAACCAACGATAGCAATAGCCGATACCGAAGCAGCCATTGCAAAGCTAGTAACTGAGCTATAACGTTTAGGAGAAGGTTTAGAGGAGGTTTGAGTATTTCTGGAGGGGAAGTGAACAGGTTCGTTTTCAAGAGCTAGTGACATGCGATCTGAAAAACTGGAAGTAAAATGCATTGAAGTATTATTACGAATGGTGTCTCCAATCAGATGGAACTGCTGCCAGCATCGGGTCAGCTCAGTATCCTGTTTCAGCTTCTGGATCAATTCGTCACCATCATGCTGATTAAGTTCACCGTCTGCAAAAGCAGATACCAATTCGCGGTTATTCATTAAACTCTCCTACTACTCTACTCAAGCAAAGGTTGTAATTCATTTTGAATGGCTTCTCTAGCCCTGAATATCCGAGATCGCACGGTGCCCACCGGGCAATCCATTTTTTCAGCAATCTCGTCATAACTCAGACCTTCCAGTTCACGCAATGTTATCGCTGTACGCAGATCATCCGGTAATGTCTCAATCGCCCGAATAACCGTATTCTGCAATTCCTTTGTTTGCAACAATTTCTCCGGTGTTGCATTTTCCTTTAATTCCGGTTCGCCAAAAACTTGCTCGGCGTCCTCAAAATCCACATCCATTTGTGGTGGTCTCCGTCCTTTGGATACCAGATGATTCTTAGCCGTATTTGCCGCAATTCGATAAAGCCAGGTATAAAAGGCACTATCACCACGAAAATTCGGTATTGCTCTATAGGCTTTTATGAACGCTTCCTGCGCAACATCATAAACCTCTTCAGAATCAGATATATAACGAGAAATTAGCTTGAAAAGTCGATTTTGATATTTCAGTACAAGAATATCAAATGCCTTCTTATCACCACGTTGAACTCGCTCAATGAGCTGCTGGTCAGTTTGTTGTTCGCCCATCAGGGCTAACTCCTATCCCAAACAGTAACTCTATCTGCACAAGTAGACACTGGCTCAGCTCAATAGTTCCATGATTCGGAGAAATTTTATAAAAAAACGCCATGTTTTTGATTATAATCTATAATTATATCCAATAAATAAACATTGGACTATGGCCAAATTACACGCTTAGGCATAAAATTTAACCTTGATCGCAGTAAAAATGTACCCGTAGATTAATGCAACACTACCACAGCCACGATATTTTAATCATTGGCAGCGGCGCCGCTGGACTTAGCCTCGCCCTGAGGTTAGCCGACAACAATGCCCGCATTGCCCTGATCGCAAAGGGACTATTAACTGAAAGCGCCACCCTTTACGCACAAGGCGGTATTTCCGTTGTGCGCGACGAACAAGATTCACTTGAATCACATATAAAGGATACATTGATTGCTGGCTCAAATCTGTGCGATGAAGCGGTCGTCAAGTATACCGTCAGCCATGCCAGCGAATGCATAGACTGGCTAATCGGACGCGGCGTTTCATTCACCCGCGAACAAAAACCCGATGGCAGCAAAGATTACCACCTGACGCGCGAAGGCGGCCACAGTCACCGCCGCATCATTCACGCTGCTGATGCCACCGGCTACGCGCTTGAAACAACACTTGTGCAACAAGCTCGAGAACATTCTAACATTGATATATTCGAACACCACATTGCGGTAGATTTAATCACAGGGAAAAAACTCGGCCGCACGGACAATCTCTGCGCTGGCGCTTATATTCTCGATTGTAAAAATAACAACATTCATGTTTTTGCTGCTAGAAAAACCGTACTGGCAACAGGCGGAGCCGGCAAAGCTTATCTCTATACCAGTAACCCAGCGGTTGCCAGCGGCGACGGTATTGCAATGGCCTGGCGCGCAGGCTGCCGCGTTGCCAACATGGAGTTCATCCAGTTTCACCCCACTTGCCTATACCATCCCGAAGCAAAAACATTTTTAATTACCGAAGCTGTACGCGGCGAAGGCGGTCGCCTGTTGCTACCCGATGGCAGCAGCTTTATGGAAAATTTCGACCCTCGTGCAGAGCTTGCACCGCGCGACATCGTAGCCCGTGCAATTGATCACGAAATGAAACGCCTTGGTGCTGAATGCGTATACCTCGACATCAGCCACAAACCTCATAATTTCATTACAAAACACTTCCCTACTATATATGAGCGCTGCCTGGAGCTCGGTCATGATATGACCAAAGAACCTATCCCTGTTGTCCCGGCCGCACATTATTTATGCGGCGGTGTAATGACAGACCTACATGGACGTACCGATATTGACGGGCTATACGCCATCGGTGAAATGACCTGCACAGGCATGCATGGCGCGAACCGAATGGCCAGCAATTCATTATTAGAATGCGTCGTCTTTGCTGCTGCTGCCGGCATGGAGATTCAATCAACGCTTGCGGATGCACCACTTGTCACCACCATCCCATCCTGGGATGAAAGCCGTGTCACCGACTCGGATGAAGAGGTTGTCGTCGCTCATAACTGGGACGAATTACGACGCTTCATGTGGGATTACGTCGGCATCGTGCGCACAGACAAACGCCTTGCTCGCGCCAAACGCCGCGTCGATTTATTACATCAGGAAATCGCGGAATACTACAGTAATTTTCGTGTCACCAGCGACCTGATAGAACTGCGCAACTTAACACTGGTTGCAGACCTGATTATTCGTTCGGCACTGCAACGTAAAGAAAGCCGAGGCCTGCATTTCACGCTGGATTATCCCAGCACCAGCAAAGCTGCCCAGAACACGGTTCTAACACCCAACAGTTACAGCCGCACAAAAACCAAAAATAAATCTGAATTCAACCTTGCCTGACACTTGCATTCAAATCGCTGCCCAGCACCAGCAATCGGACACGCAAACGACGAAACACTGAACACTCTAATGAATCCTGCATTAACACCACTGAATAGCGCCGTTTAATGTTTTTGAAATTCAATACTACAAGCCACGAATGTAGATAACTGTCATCTTCTAACTGAACAGACAATTTTTCACCTGATTGTTTTTGCAACCACCATTGGCCTGAACTGTCTTGCATCACTGATTTAAGCCGGTGCCGACCGCGCCTCAGCACATGCTGCTCTAATACAACAAAAAAACTCACTATCAATAGCAGGGAAAACAGCGTCAACAAATAAATTGGCCACGGCAGCAAACACAATAAAAACAAAGCGCCTGAAAACATAATTACCAGCAAAGCAAACAGCAGCCTGGATGGCTGTAAATCAATCTGCAGTGGCGTTACGAATTTCTGAGATGACATCAAGCAACTCCCTGTCGCCTGGCTGTAAACGGCCCATTAAATATTCAAGCAGTAGCGTATCAGGATAAGTTAACAGCTCAGTAAAAGCATTAATCGTTTTTTCGCTAAGCTGCTCAAAACGTGATTCGAGAAAGCCCAACAGCAGTTCATCCAGCTCACGCATACCGCGCCGACATTGCCAACGCAAGCGACCCAATTCAAGCTGACGACTGAACTGTACAGCCTGAGTCACAATAATTGCTTGAGCATCTTAGTGCGCAGTTTGCCGATTGCCTGCGTTGGATTAAGACCCTTGGGACAAACCTGTGCGCAATTCATAATGGTATGACAACGGTACAACTTATAAGCATCTTCTAAATCATCAAGACGTTCTTCAGTCGCTTGATCTCTACTGTCGAGCACAAAACGCGCTGACTGTAACAATGCCGCAGGCCCTAAAAATTTATCCGGATTCCACCAAAATGAGGGGCAGGCGGTAGAACAACAGCCACACATCACACACTCATACAAGCCATCAATCTGTTCACGTTGCTCCGGCGATTGGCGATACTCAACCTCTGTTTCAGGGTCATTAACAATCAAATAAGGTTTAACCGCACGATACTGTTTATAAAACTGTTCCATATCCACCACCAGATCGCGTATTACTGGCAGGCCAGGTAATGGACGAATTTCAATCGGTTGTTTTAACGTAGAAATTGGCATGATGCACGATAGACCGTTTGTGCCATTGATATTCAAACCGTCCGAACCACACACCCCTTCCCCACAAGAATGACGAAAACTTAAGGTTTCATCCTGTGTTTTGATTTGCTTTAAGAGATCAAGCACCATCATGTCGGCAGCGATGTTGTCTACATCATACTGCTGCATGAACGGTGCATCATCAGATTCGGGGTTGTAACGATAGACACTTACACTCACGCTGCTCATATCAATACACCCTCGGTTTAGGTGGAAAAGCTTCAACCGTCTTCGGCTTCATTCGCACAGGCTTATAATCCAGCTTACGACCTTGTTTGAAAAACAAACTGTGTTTGAGCCAACGTTCATCGTCACGATCAGGGCAATCAATGCGTGAATGTGCCCCACGGCTTTCTTTGCGCGCCAACGCAGAAGTGACCGCAGCGACCGCAATATCCATCAAGTTTTCCAACTCCATCGCTTCTATGCGTGCAGTATTAAAAATCTTACTATGATCTTTGAGACAAACATTCTGCATTCGCGCTTCTAATTCAAGCACTTTCTCCACGCCCTCTTTCATCACTTCTTCGGTACGGAAAACTCCGCAGTATTCTTCCATCGTCGCTTGTAACTCACCGCGTATTACATCAACCGACTCCGTGCCGCCGCGGCGCTCCCAACGTGCCAAATGTTCAAGCGCACTATCAACGCTATCTTGGCTCAACGCACGATGGAAACGTGACTCTGCCAAATATTCAATAATATGATTACCTGCAGCTCGGCCAAAAACAACAATATCCAGCAAAGAATTACCGCCTAAGCGATTCGCCCCATGAACAGAAACGCAAGCACATTCACCGACAGCATAAAGACCGGGAATGACCTCCTCAGCGCCATGATGCTCCGGCACAACAACCTGTCCATAGCGGTTACTCGGAATCCCGCCCATCGTATAATGTGCTGTCGGCGCAACAGGTATAGCTTCTTCTGTCGGATCAATGTGCAAAAAAGTACGCACTAAATCATAAATACCCGGCAAACGTTTTTTCACCACATCTGCATCGAGATGATCCACTTTCAGCAGCGCATAGTCGCCGTTCGGCCCACAACCACGCCCCTCACGAATCTCTGTTGCAATAGCGCGACTCACCACATCACGACTCGCCAGATCCTTGGCATTCGGCGCATAACGTTCCATAAAACGTTCACCATTTTTATTAACCAAATAACCACCTTCACCGCGCGCACCTTCGGTAATCAACATGCCTTTGCCGGCAATACCAGTAGGGTGAAATTGAAAAAACTCCATATCCTGAAGTGGAATACCCGCGCGCAGCGCCATCGCCATGCCGTCGCCAGTATTAATATGCGCGTTAGTATTGGTTCGGTATAACTGCCCTGCGCCGCCGGTTGCGATTAACGTCGTCTTTGCTTCAATGATCAGCGGCTCACCGGTTTCAATCGAGATCACCAACGCACCTAAAATATAACCGTCTTCGTCGTTAAGTAGATCAACCGCAAAATACTCATCAAAAAAATTGGTCTTGGCACGAATGTTTTGTTGATAAAGAGAATGTAAAATTGCATGCCCGGTGCGATCCGCTGCCGCGCAGGTACGTGCGGCCTGCTCACCACCAAAGTTCTGACTCTGACCACCGAAGGGACGCTGATAAATCTTGCCATCATCAAGGCGTGAAAATGGCACACCAAAATGTTCCAGCTCAATCACTAACCGTGAGGCCGCACGGCACATGTATTCAATCGCATCCTGATCACCCAGATAATCACTGCCCTTAACCGTATCGTACATATGCCAATGCCAGTTATCTGGAGAGACATTAGCCAGCGCGGCATTCACACCACCCTGTGCTGCAACCGTATGCGAACGGGTTGGAAACACTTTCGACACCACCGCTACTGCAGCATCCGCTTGCGCCAACTGCAAAGCGGCACGCAAACCACCGCCTCCCGCGCCAATAACCAGCGTATCGAAACGACGCTTCTCAATTGTTTTTCTAATCTCACTCATACCATCACCTTGAACAACACCCTGGCAACCCAGGCTAAATTAGCAAGCAAGAATAAACCGATTAACGACAACACGCCGAGGCGCATCGCATCAGAATGCACATAATCTATCACCACATCACGCAGGCCAATCCAAGCATGCAAAATCAAGGCAAAAAAGAACAGCACAGCAATAACATTAACAACTGGGTTAGAAACCCAATTCAACCATTGCTGATAAGAAGAAGGGGAATTGAAGCTCATGTACAACACAAAAACCAACAAACACAGCGCCAGAAACACCGCACTCAAACGTTGCCATAACCACGCACGCAAACCATAAAGGCGGCGACTCAAAGTAGCACCTGCGTAAATATAAGCACCGCAACAACAGCCGAAATAATCACCCACCAAGCACTTTTTCGTGCAGCAGCAGGCTCAACACCCACTTCAACATCAATCAATAAATATCGAATTCCGGCAAGAAAATGATGCGCAAGAAACCATAATATTAAAATGAAAACAGCGCGAAACAACAAGCCGTCAAACAACGCCTTCACCTGCTGATAACCCTCAGGGTCTTGCAATGAAAGTTCAAGAATATAAATAACGATGGGGATAGCCAAAAACAACATCACACCTGCCAAGCGATGTCCAATCGACATCACCGCATTAACCGGCATATGGATGCGCTTAAGATCTAAAAATATTGGCCTGTTTTTATTATTCGCCATACTGATGCTTTACGCAGACAACCTATTGCTTTTATAATTAATATAAGTACGACACTAACACTCAATTAAATTGCAAACAAGAAACCTCATACAAGGCTCACCCCTCACACAGAACACGGCACACACGCGACACTAACACTCAATTAAATTGCAAACAAGAAACCTCATACAAGGCTCACCCCTCACACAGAACACGGCACACACGGCACACACGGGGTCAGGTCTTGAATTGTGAATCATTAGCTTGCTTGATGATTTTACTCACACTTGAACCGTGTAATCCAAAATGCTCCCCCACCTCTCTCATACTATACACGCCACTTTGATAGGCCACACAAACCCCCTGATTTCTATCTTTGTATTTACCTGAGTAGTAACTCAATGGTTTAGCTACTTTACGTCGCTGCGCTTTCGGTATTTCACTCAACTGCTGATCTTCATTGATTTTGCTTTGCATACCCTCAACAAACTGTTCATCACCCAAAAATATTTGATTCTTCAACTGTTCCCAGGGCGAGGGCTGATTCTTGCCTTGAGCCACAAATGCTCGGTATCGTTCAATCGCCGTCTTTTTAGTTTTGGCAAAGCTTGATAACAACCAGGCAGTATCGAGCCAATTCGGCGAAGCCACTATGCCACAACTCATCCGATAATTACTCCAGGGCCAGTCTTTTGCCGCCCGCACCATCTTGGCTCTGACAGGGTTTAACACTATGTAGCGACTTAACTCTAGCAAGTAGCTGTCCTTCTGTACGATGATAGCTTTGTAACGCCCCTGAAAGACGTGGCCGACACGATTATGGTGACGATTAAAATGTTGGGTATACACACCGTTAAGCTGGCGCATACCTCGGGAAAGGTTTCCATCTGGAGTTTCGATCAACAAGTGATAATGATTATCCATCAAGCAATATGCATGCACACACCAATTGAAACGTTTACAGACTCCCGACAAAACATCCAGATAATCCCTGCGATCCCGATCATCGCGGTAAATAGCCTTTCGACCATCTCCCCGTGATGTCACGTGGTACAACGCACCAGAAAATTCAATACGTAAAGGTCGACTCATTCGTAAAACATAACAAAAGAGAATTCACATGACCCCATGCTTGCCTTGACCCCGCGGCTTTCCTTTGTACCGACCCCCTTTCTTCCGCTTTCTTCTTGTCTAAACAGGAATTATATTTTCAAGAAGCTTACTTATATTTGACATTGTGCCGGTAATTACAAAGCGTTTTCCATTCTTCAAAATAATCACGTACGCAGAAGACTCTCTTTTCCAAAACACTATAAATTTTATTTTTTTATTGTCCAATACCTCTAATTTTTTAATATTATATTTATTGAATTTTTGACTTCTCCCTAAGTAACAACTAACAAAAATTGTTTCATTCTCTATTTTAATAGACTTAACAGTATAACTAGCTTGCCTTAAATATATGACGCCACTTACAATTAAAACTATATTGCTTAAATATAATGTCAACCAAACCACTAAATCCTCTACATCTCTGAATGCCAATATATGCGGCAACATAACAATCAACATAGCTAGCAATACTAAAATACCTAGCATATAAACCCATACATTCACTGAATAGGCTACGACTTTACAATCTTTTTCAACCATGATTTTATTCACAACATAAAATTACATTAAATATTTACACCTAATTTACGGAGATGACACTTAGAGCTAACGCAAATTTACCTGCCAAACTCGCCGCAGCAATTTGCCCGGGAATAGAACTGCCCGTTGCATTTGCAAACCCACCTCCTATTGCACCTGCAATAGCGGACTGTCCGACCGAGTTCAAATTAAGACTACAGGAAGGATTAGACAATTTTTGTCCTGTTACATCAGCTAACGACCCTATCAAAACCCCCTTGGTCACATTACCCAGAAGCTTAACACCTTGAAAAAGATTCCCGCCAAAAAAACCTTGTACCGCACCTACACTTGCAGCAATAGCCAAATCTTTTACATTTGTCTTACCTTGAGAAATTGCTCCAATCACGCTAG
>Ga0316208_1000477_pt1 | contig 48632 bp, 44 predicted proteins | sample 3monopyrite_MG_FD_204944 | JGI IMG/M metagenome (GOLD analysis project Ga0316208, IMG submission 204944) | Microbial mat bacterial communities from mineral coupon in-situ incubated in ocean water Damariscotta River, Maine, United States -... | ecosystem: Environmental > Aquatic > Marine >... | reverse complement strand
GAAAATAAGCGCAAATTGGTTTCACCCTATCGACATAGGGTGCTGAGATAAAAATGTACTACTTGTTTTCTTCCGAAAGAGGGGCGAAATGGGAGGAGTTTGTGTTTCAGACTCTAAACTCTAGATTCATATCTTATTGGTTTTAATCATAGTACCCCCTTAAAGAAGCAGTATTAGTGTCCGAGCCGATTAAAACGTGCTGAAAGAGGAGAGTAAAATGGAATATCGAAAATTAGGCAGGACTGGTCTGGATATTAGTGTGATTGGTCTTGGTACGATGACCTGGGGATTGCAAAATACACAGACCCAGGGTTTTGAGCAAATGGATTATGCGCTTGAGCAAGGTGTTAACTTTTTTGATACCGCCGAAATGTATGCCGTCCCGCCGAGTGAAAAAACCTTTGGTACCACAGAAACAATAATTGGTAACTGGTTTGCCTCGCGGAAAAACCGTGAGAAGGTCATGCTGGCATCGAAAATAGCCGGGCCGGGTTTGCCCTGGGTAAGAGAGGGCAAAAACTATATTGATAAAAAAAATATTCAGCAGGCGGTAGAAGGCAGTTTAAAAAGACTGCAAACAGATTACGTCGATCTTTATCAATTACACTGGCCGAATCGTGGCTCATATCACTTTGGGCAAATCTGGGGTTATGCACCAAAATTCGATGCGCAGGCGGAAGAAGAGAATTTTCTCGAAGTGTTGCACGTTATGCAAGCCTTGATTCAGGATGGAAAAATTCGTCATATTGGTTTGTCGAATGAAACCGCCTGGGGGATAAACAAATGGTTGCAGTTGGCCCAACAGCACAATATGCCGCGCATGGCTTCTATTCAGAATGAATACTCCTTGCTGTGTCGCCACTTTGAGCCGGATTTGAGCGAAATCGCCATCCACGAAGACTGCGGGCTACTGGCTTGGTCGCCCTTAAGCCGAGGCATGTTAAGTGGGAAATATTTGAATGGTGCTCGACCGGATGGGGCGCGAATCACGATAGAGACCCGTCCGGAACATCGGATTTTGCCACAAACCGATGCGGCGATTACTAAATATGTCGAGCTGGCAAATAAGCACGAGTTGGATGCGTGTCAGATGGCATTGTCTTTTGTAAATGACCAGCCGTTCGTTAGCTCCACGTTGATTGGTGCGACGAATATGACGCAGTTGAAAAGCAATATCGCTTCTATCGAGCTTAAACTGACAGCGGAGGTTTATGGTGAAATCGATAAAATCAGGCGTGAGTTTCCCATGCTTTATTGACGCTGTCGGGTAAATAGCCCTGGCGACTATTATTTGCGCTAGAGTTCGGTTTCAAGCGTTCAGCATCCTCGGGCCAAAAAATATAATGGTTGCGCCAATTAAGCAAAAAGCGGCGCCGATATAGTCGCTTAAAATGACTCGCTCATTTTCAATATACATCAGCCACAATAAAGATGAAATAATGTAAATTCCGCCATATGCCGCATAAGCTCGTCCAGCGAAGTGTGTTTCTATTTTCGTCAATACAATCGCAAACAGGGCAAGACTAATTAATCCCGGTATCAACCATAATAAGCTTTTTTCATGTCGAATCCACATCCAGAAGGCATAACAGCCTGCAATTTCAAAAGCCGCCGCGATAAAGAACCAGGCATAATTTGTCACAAACGTTTCACCTTGTTGAATGATATGTAGGGAGCTGATTTATACCACAGATAGGGGTAACGGTGTTCTGCCTGCTTAAATCGATCGTGTCTGACCTCTTTGAAATACCGTCGAGATATTTAATGTACCCGCGTTAAGTTTGCGTTTAAATTTGCCAAAATTGATGTGGTTTGACGGATAAATACGAAAGAAATGCTTGAAATTAAAGACGAAGATGTGCGTGGAGACTATTACCGCACTTTTCGTTTGCCGAATAATGCCGATACCTTGCAGGTAAAGATTTTCAATCGCTGGATGACGTGATTGATACGCCCGATAGTGCTGAAATCAGCTGTGTTAAATTCAGCGAAGTTGTGGGTGGATGAATTAGTCTGTAACCCTCTTTTTTTCTTTGTTCTCCATTAAATATTTTCATTGGCTAAAAACGTGAGTTGGACTATATTGTGGGTGGGATATCGGTGTGTCAATTTGACCTGTAATTTGATTTATGGAAGATATGGAGAAAATGAAAATGAAAATGAAAAAACTAGCAATCTGTTTAGTGAGTGTGGTTTTGGGGCTTGGAGTTGCGTCAATAAGTGTGGCTGAACCTTCGGGACATGGTGGCGATAAGGGAATGCATGAAAAGATGCAGGGAAAGTCTATGCAAGGCGGTAAGATGGGCGGGCATGGGCCAAAACATAAAATGAAGAAAAAGATGGGGGGGACTTTTATGCCTCATTGGGTGAAAACCCTGAGTGATGAGCAAAAAATGAGCTTCGATAAAATGCATCTTGCCGTAGGGCAGTATGCGGCGGTGCAGAATGCAAAAATTAAAATGCTGAAAGCAGAATTGAATGTATTGGTAGCAAAAAAATCGGGTGATAAATCGGCAATTTATTCAAAAATCGATGAAATATTAGACGCGAAACGCGGTGTTATGCGTAATCGCTTTGATCATATCGCAGAAATGCGCGCGGAATTAACCGATCAACAACGCATCAGTTATGATATGGGAACACTCAAGCGTGGTAAGCCTAAACACTGATAAGCGATAGTTTAGCTGATACAATGAGCGCCTTTGGTGTGCGGCGTCAGAGTTAGCAATTTATCGTTAGTAACTATGTTAGGAGCCTGTCGGACTTAGGATGAATCTACTGCGGAAAATCCATTTTGGTCATATTTTCCGTTCATTATCGTTGAGTAGAATGACTATTCGCCTCAAATGAACGAAAAATCTGCCTCAAAATGGCTTTCCCTCGCGACGATCACCTAAGTCCGACAGGCTCCTAGGTATAGCCGGCGAATAAATAACCAAAAAAGTTTTGGTTATTTATTCCGTTTGATGAAAAACTGACGCAGTGAAAAGCGCCCATAATATGACACAATTTTTATCGTTGGAGATGTTCATTTGCAATCTGAAGTTGATGGCCCTGCAAAGACCGATATAGCGGTTGATTTAAAGGGTTCGGTTTTTACCTTACCTGTTTTGCAAATTCGCACGGGTTCGATTGATGAGATCGAATCAGAATTAACACAACGACTTTCTGCCGCGTTAGCTTTTTTTAAACATGCGCCGGTGGTGATTGATCTGGAAAAGCTGTCGGGAGAGGGGCTGGATTTTGGTGCGCTGTTAAAGCTGCTTGCTCGACGGGACCTGGTTTCCGTTGGTGTTAAAAATGGCACTGCCCAGCAAAACGCGCTGGCGGTGGGTGCCGGGCTTGCGGTATTAAAAGGCGGGCCGTTGCAGGATATTTTGGCCGAAGGCAAAGTGACTGAGTATACAGGCGCCCAGAAATCCACGGAAAAGACCAGGCCCGTTTCCAAAAAAACAGAACCTCTACCTACCGCAGCAAAAATAGTGACTCAACCCGTTAGGTCTGGTCAGCAGGTATATGCTCGGGGTGGGGATTTAATTGTGATGGCGGCGGTTAATCCCGGTGCAGAAATTGTAGCCGATGGCAATATTCATGTGTATGCCCCAATGAAAGGCCGTGCCCTGGCAGGTGTGCTGGGTGATACCACTGCGCGTATATTTTGTCAGTCAATGCAGGCTGAGCTGATTGCCATTGCGGGTAATTTTCGGGTATTCGAAGATCAAATGCCAGCCGATATTCGGGCCAAACATACCCAGGCTTACCTTGACGGTGAGCAGTTGGTTGTCGAAGCGTTATAAAATTTTAGTTATTAGTCAATCAATACAGATAAGGAGTCGATTTTGGCCAAAGTAATTGTTGTTACCTCAGGTAAAGGTGGGGTTGGTAAAACGACAACCAGTGCGAGTTTTGCGACTGGTCTTGCCATGAAGGGCAATAAAACCGTAGTAATCGATTTCGATGTTGGCTTGCGTAATCTTGATTTAATTATGGGGTGTGAGCGTCGCGTTGTTTATGATTTTGTGAATGTGTTAAATAACGAATCCAGTTTAAAGCAGGCGTTGATTAAAGATAGACACACTGAAAATCTGTATATTTTGCCGGCTTCGCAAACGCGTGACAAAGACGCACTGACGGAAGAAGGCGTCGAGCGTATTTTAACGGAATTAAAAGAAAGCTTTGATTACATTGTTTGTGATTCACCGGCGGGCATTGAAAAAGGCGCGTTAATGGCGTTGTATTTTGCTGACGAGGCAATTATTGTGACTAATCCGGAAGTCTCTTCGGTGCGTGACTCTGACCGTATTCTTGGCATTCTTGCTGCTAAGTCCAAGCGCGCAATCGATGGTGCAGAGCCGATTAAAGAACACCTGGTTATCACACGCTATTCGCCAAAACGTGTTGAAATGGGTGAGATGTTGTCTATTGACGATGTAACAGATTTACTCAGTATTCCGTTAGTTGGGGTAATTCCCGAATCAGACAGCGTGCTTGGCGCATCAAATTCCGGTGTGCCGGTCATTCATGATATTGAGAGTGATAGCGGCCAGGCGTATGCTGACGTTGTTGATCGTTTTATGGGTGTCAACCTGCCTTTACGTTTTCTCAGCGTGGAAAAGAAAGGCCTTTTATCGCGAATTTTTGGAAACTAAATGATGTCATTTCTTGATTATTTTAAAGGTAAGCGTAAGCCAACCGCCTCTGTCGCCAAGGAAAGGCTGCAAATTATATTAGCCAGAGAACATGCCGCCGGTAGTGCGGAGCCCGATTATTTACCTGCTTTAAAACGTGAAATTCTTGAAGTGGTGAGCAAGTATGTGTCGGTTGATAAAAATGCGATTCAGGTCAATGTTGAAAGGGATGACAATTGTGAAATTCTGGAATTGAATATTGCCTTGCCCGAGCACAAAAAAGAATTGGCAGCGAGTAATTAGTCGCGGATAAATTAAAAATCCGGCCTTAGGTTTAAGTCAGCTTATAGCAAAAGCTAAAGCCGGTCTTTTTAGTGGCGGTTGCTAAAGCCACTGATCGACAGATTGACTGGCAATAAAGTTTCTCGGCCGTGCGAGTAAACCACTGTTAGAGAGTTTGATCGTAAATGCCGCACCATTTTTCATGGGCATATAAGTTGCGCTGCCGTACTGTGAGTCTAACCAGGGAATGTATGACTGGTACTCGATTAAATAGCCCCAGATTGAATCAACCTTATTATTGTCAGACAAGGCATACACTGATCGTTTGCCTGATATTTCCTGTCGAGCATCCTGGTATCGGCCGCTGAGTCTTTCGAACTGATAAACCGGTTTTAGCCCCATTCTTGCCGCAGATCCATTCCATTTCATGACTCTGGCATCAATTTGCCATTGGTCACCGTACAAGTCAAAAGACACGGTTTTTTGATGTGGCTCGGTGAAATTTGCGCGAAAGTGATGAGTATCTACCTGTTGAAAGGTGATTGTGGCCAGGGCGTGTTCTTTGGTTAGGCGTTTTATGGTGCCGTCATCAATGATGGTGCTTGTGATCAATGCCACAAACGCAATTGCTGGCAGACTGGCTAATAAGCCCGTGCCGGCTGCAACAAAGCGTTTTTTTACGAATGCCCGATAGCTAAGAAACATCAGCCCGGCTGAGGTGGCGAAGGCAAACGAAAGTAAAAGGTATTCTGTCATTGAATATCCGTTGTTGTGACAAGTTGTTGTACGCAAAACTTATGATATAACGATTGTGCGATAATAATTTCGACAGTGTAATGCCTTATTTGTTTCGCAAGACCCGTTCCGTTTTGGGCTAAGAGTTCGAGTAGTGTCCGGCTTATGTTATAGTTTGTGAGCAAAAAGGTGACTAAAAGGACACGTCATGCCTCGAATATTCCAGCTGATTTTTATATTAGTAACGCTTTTCCCTTCATTTCTACTTGCGCAGCAGGTGAATAGTAAAACTATTCATCATCAAATTCTGGCGCAAATTTCCCCTGAAAAACATGAAATCAAAGTGGTTGATGTGATAACGCTAGCGGCGCATCAGTCACCTTTGTTTTTTCTTTTGCACGAAGGTGAAACACCGAAAATTAGTGGCAAGGCTGCTCGCTTAAAGAAGTTATCTGACGATGAGCTTAAGCAAGCTTTCCCTGAAATGCGTGGAAAGGTCGCCAGCCAGAATGTGCCTGTTGCCGCTTATCGAATAGATATGCCAACAGGAAAAAACCAGCTGACCCTGGAATATGTTTTAAATATTTATCATGCCGAATATCGCGACGCTAAGGCGAAAGACAAAAACGAGGAAAATATTCTTGATTCCACCGGCATTATTTCATCAACGGGTGTTTATCTGGGGGGTGAAAGTTTATGGTACCCCCGTTTTAATAATGAGATGGTGAGTTTTCAGTTAAGTGTGAAGCTACCGGCGGGCTGGAAGTCGGTGAGTCAGGGTGAGCGTCTTTATGTTGAAAATGAAAAAAGCTATCACCTGGATACCTGGCAGGAAAATAATGCGCAGAATGATATTTATCTGGTTGCCGCTAAATTTACTGAGTATTCCCAGCCAGCTGGAAATGTAAACGCCATGGCTTTTTTGCGGGATGCCGATGATGAAATGGCAAAAAGGTATCTTGATGCGACAGTGAAATATCTTCAAATGTATGAACGTCTTGTTGGGTCATATCCTTATAAAAAATTTGCGCTGGTTGAAAATTTCTGGGCAACCGGATTCGGCATGCCGTCGTTTACCCTGTTGGGTCAGCAAATTATCCGGTTTCCTTTTATTTTGTATAGTTCCTATCCTCACGAGCTTTTACATAATTGGTGGGCGAACAGTGTTTATGTGAATTATGACGAAGGTAACTGGGCCGAAGGCCTAACGTCATATCTTGCGGATTATCTGTTGAAAGAGCAGCGCGGGCGGGGTGTGCTACATCGTCGGTCTGTTTTGCAAAAGTACACTAATTTTACCCAGGCCGGCGGCGATTTTGCGCTGAAGGATTTTGTCACACGAAATAATGATGTGACAGAGGCGGTAGGTTACGGAAAAACCCTGATGCTGTTTCACATGTTACGACAAAAACTCGGTGATGATGTTTTTGTCCAGGCTTTGCAAATATTTTATACGCGCTATCGATTTCAGGTAGCCGGGTTTTCGGATATTGAATCGACGTTTTCAGAAGTCTCAGGGCAAAATTTAAAATTGTTTTTTCGTACCTGGGTGCAGCGTGTTGGTGCGCCGGATTTGAAAGTGCAACACGTATCGGTAGCCAAAACGGAATCAGGAAAATTCCGTTTGCAGGCAATTTTGATACAGCAGCAGGCGGATGACGCGTATGCGCTGGAAGTCCCGGTTGCTATTTCGCTTGAGGGAAAACCGGCGGCGGTGCAGCAGGTGTTCAGCATGCACGGCAAATCGATGGCGATTGATCTGGTTTTTGATTCAAAGCCGGTGTTGATTCAAATTGACCCGGAATTTGATATTTTTAGACGACTGGATTTAAACGAAACCCCAGCCTCATTGTCGCAGGCGTTTGGCGCAGCGGAATCGGTCATTATTATTGCTGCTGAGGAAAATCCTGAAATGAAAGCTGCTTATGAGCAGCTGGCGATATCATGGCAGTCTTCGCGTGGCAAAAATATGGCGATAGCCTACGACACGGATTTTACTCAACTGCCAACAGATAAAGTAGTTTGGTTGCTGGGGGCGAAAAATAAGTTTCGATCAGTTTTTATGGATAGTTTAGGTGAGTATCCGCTTGCTCAAAAAAATTCTGAAGTGTTAATTAAAAAAAACAAACTGGATTTAAAACAAAATTCGGTAGTGTTAATGAGTCAAAACCCAAAGGAAAACCAATATGCTTTTGCTTTTGTCTCGGCTGACAGAGTCGCCGCCGTGTCGGGGTTGGGACGTAAGTTGCCACACTATGGCAAATACAGTTACCTTGGGTTTGAGGGTGATGCACCAACAAATGTGTTGAAGGGGCAATGGCCGACGATTCATTCGCCGCTTTCTGTACGCTTGTCAAAAATGGTCAAGCCGTCAACATTGTTAAAGCGACGTGTTTTGATTGACCCTTGATCAGCGCTTGTCTGGGTATGTTTTAACCTAGAAAGATCAGTTGTGCTCTAGCTCGTGGATCAACTGATTTTTCTAGGTTTAATAACGGATGTTTCCGAATTCGTGCTGGTCAATGACTGGTTTTAGGTTTTCGCTCTGGATACCAGTCTTCGCCGATGAATATTATTTTCGTCATTCGAGTTTTACAGCCGGCACCCGTGTCAATACGAGGTTCGGTTTTGATGCGAATTAATAAGATGACCCGACAGAAAGATAAAACTGCTGTTCACCATCTTTGCTCATACCATACGCATAACCCGCGCGTAAAATGGTCGGCATCAGATAAAATAGATTCAGGTGAATTTTTACTTCAGTGCCAACACTGGAATGAAAGTAGTTTGAGTTAATCTTACCTTCCCAGGCCGCGCCGCTTTCGGTGAAAACTGTTCCAGATATTTGTTGAATACCAATTGGCAGTGATGACGCTGTCTTTTCAAAACGTTTTATCGGAAAACGCCATTCAAGATTATACATCATCATCCGTCTGCCGGATAACGAAGCTGTCGACGGGGCATAACCGCGTAAGGCGTATCGGCGCTGGTTGTATAAGGTTGAACGGAAAGGCGTGGTTGAAAACGGGTCTACCCTATAATAACCGCCGTCAGGAAAATAACCCCCGAGTTGAAAGCTTCTCGGGTTTTCTGTGCCGATTCCCGCGATAAAACGAAAGGCTAATACCTGCTCTGGCTTAAGTGCGATATATTCCTGCCACTTGGTAATGTACATTTTTCCATTGAAATCGCTGCCGAGTAGTTCGCTGCTTTCGGCTGTGAAGGTAATCAGGCGTCCGTTGCTGGGGCTGTTCGAGACGATGTTTGTTTTGCGGGTATCGTATATGCTGCCGATACCAAGGAGATAATCTTCTTCGCTGGCTTGCGGCTTGATTCCTTTGTAGTTCAGGTTTTCCTTGCGGGCGGTTACGCCAAGATACCAGAGTTTTTCGCGCTGAAGTAACGGTGCGAGTAATTCAAAGTGATAAATTTGCTGTTGTTTGTTGTCTCTGTTTATGGTGCTCAGGTGCGTTTGTAAAAGCGGAAAAATACGATCATAGGTATAGTTTATTTCACCGGAAACGGCATCAACGTTTATGTCGTATGCGATAGCTGCATCGTAACTGTGAATGTTGAGTGCGTCAGAGCCTGTCACGTACCCGCCAACTTGTGAAAGATTGCTGTTATTGTTGTCTACGTTAAAGGTAAAAGTGGGTGTCCACCAGGTTGGCCATAAACGTGAAAAAGCGCTGTACTGTGTTTTATTAAACGTGACCGGGGCGAATGTGAGAGGTTTTATTGCCGTTGCCTGCCGAGTTCGAATGTTTTGTGCGATGGGGTTCTGATTTTCAAATTTAAATATATCGTAGCCGTTTTGCGTGTAACCGAGATAAAAAATCTGGTCATTATTGTCAAAAATCGGTTTGAATGCGCCACCTTCTACATTGCTGATGCGACTTATTTTTTTTGTTTCAATATCGTATTCATAAATATTATAAACACCGGTGTAGTTAGCGGAATAAATAATGCGTTTGCCGTCGGGCGAATATTGAGGCTGCACTTCATTTTTAGCATCTGTGATTATCGGTGTCCAGCTGCGTTTCTGGAGTGAAAATGTTTCAAGATTCCAGTTACCGTTTTTTCGTTTGACGGATGCGACAAGATTTTCATTGTCTGGCGACCAGTCCAGCATGCCAATGTATTCGCCGTCTCTGCCTTCCCAGATCAAGTCGACGAGTTTGCTGTCGGCGTTCAACAGCGCGAGTGTGTGCTTGTTGTTTTCATTGTGAAGGGCAATAATTTTTTTACCGTTCGGGCTCCAGGTCGCGCGGCGATAGCGGTCACCTCTGGTGAGTCGTTTAATTTTATTTTTGTCGATATCGACTTTAAACAGGTCGTAAAAATAATTTACATTACGATAAATCTCTATTTGCGATACGATCACGCCGGCCTCGGGGTGGTAGTCGAGTCGGGCATCGTTTCTGATTTCAACCACGACTTTTGCCTTTTCTGCGTCGGCCTTTTTTAGCTGCAACGAAGGCCGACTTGTGCCGTCATATTGGGTGTAGAGTAGATCGCCATTTTCAAGTGGTTGCAGATAATTTTTATAATAGCCACTTTGGGTGATTTGCTGGCCGTCGACAATGCCTTCTGCTGCAATGTCTGTCAGTTGTGGCTGGTAGATGTCCTGAAGATATTTTTCAAAATCTGACCATAACTCGGGCATGGTTTTGCCGAAAATAAGTGTACTATTTTTGTTTAAGGCGAAGGGCAGCAGGTTGTCGCTGTATTGGGCGATAAAACGTTTGATGCTGGCGCGGCTGTACTGGTTTTCGAGAAACTGAAAAAAGTGTACGCCATAAAGGTAGTGAGTGGTTTCCGCTGGCCAGTTTGATGTCGGCATGTTGACTTCTTCGTATGATTTGATGCCACGTTTGACTTCCATGCGCATCATCATTTTAAAGATGTCATCCTGTCCCCGACCGCTGTTTCGTGCCTCATCTGTTTCGAGGTAGGTTGCGAGGCCTTCAAGAATCCAGGGTGGTTGCAATATGTTAGGGAACGAAAGCGGGTATCGACCGAATATTTTACGTAAGGTCAGCGGTTTGCCCTGGGCCTTATCAATGTGTAATGCGTGGGTGAGTTCGTGAGTGATGAGCAGTGTTAGCCAGTCATCAACATCGCCCACCTGGTCGGGTGTGGTTGGAAAAAGTGTGATTCGCAGTGAGGGCAAAAATGGCGCAATAACAAAGCCGTTAGGGGTGTCAAACTCGTCACTGAGAATGATTTCAATCTTTTCCTCTGGCACCCAGTCGAATGTACCCTGAAGTTTAGAAAAAACCTGCTCGGCAATATTGAGTGATTTGAGTGCCAGTGCCTGCTCGCCATTATGAAAATGTAACTCAAAGTGTTCGCTGTTTAAGGTTTGCCAGCTAAGTGACTGGTCGTGAGAAAGGGCGGCAAATGCGGTGTTGTTGATGTGAAGAAAAAAAATGAGAAGAAAAAGGCTAAGTCCTAACCACGTGCGTCGTGACCAGTTGTGATGAATCTGGTTGTTTGATGCTTTGTTGTGTTTAGTGTGAGTAAAGAGAAATTCCATTTCCTGAAAGCATCGTTATTATATTATTCGGAGTTGTAATCAGGACAGTATAAAACAGATATCGGATTAACTCAGCATATCTTTTTTTGCCTAATGCTAAAAATCACGGCTGAGTTAATCCGGTTGTTATCTTATCGGTTGTTGTCATAACCGAGGTTAGGTGCAAGCCAGCGTTCCGCTTCGTTAATGTCCCAATTTTTTCGTTTTGCGTAGTCTTCTACCTGGTCTTTATTGATTTTACCGACAGCAAAATATTTTGCTGTCGGATTGGCGAAATACCAGCCGCTAACCGCTGCTGTTGGCACCATAGCATAGTGATCCGTGATACTGATGCCGGCATTTTTTTCAACATCTAATAATTGCCAGAGTAAGGCTTTTTCAGTGTGCTCAGGGCAGGCTGGATAACCCGGTGCAGGGCGTGTTCCCTGATAGGTCTCTTTGATTAAACCGGCGTTATCAATGTCTTCACCTTTGGCATAACCCCAAATTTCTTTACGGGTTTTTTCGTGCATTAACTCGGCAAAGGCTTCTGCCAGGCGGTCGGCGAGGGCCTTGAGCATGATTGAGTTGTAATCATCGTGATCGGCTTCGAATTCAGCGATTTTTTTGTCAATGCCGATACCGGTAGTGACGGCAAAGCTACCAAGGTAATCTTTTTTACCGCTTTGGGCGGGCGCGATGTAGTCGGATAAACAACGATTAGGTCGGCCTGGCGGTTTTTCGGTTTGCTGACGTAAGTGATTCAGTGTCATCAGTTCCGTTATACGATTTTCATCGGTGTATAAAATGATGCTGTCATTTTCGGTTTGGTTGGCTGGAAAAATACCCATTACTGCACGCGCCTCTAACCATTTCTCGTCAATAATGGTGGCGAGCATGGCTTGCGCGTCGGCAAATAATTTTTTGGCTTCGTCGCCTTTGTCCGGGTCATCTAATATTTTCGGATAACTGCCTTTTAACTCCCATGAATGAAAAAACGGTGTCCAGTCAATGTATTGGCTAATTTCTTTGAGGTCGTAATTATTGAAGGCCTGTATGCCCAGATTATCAGGCACGGCGGCTTCAAAGTTATCCCAGTCGATGGATTCTTTGTTTTTTCTGGCTTGTGCCAGGTTTAGCCATTTGATTTGTGAGCGTCTGCCGGCATGTTGTATGCGAACGGCTTCATACTCGGCACGAATTTCAGTGGCGAACTCATCCCGTTGCCTGTCGCTGATTAGCTTTTGGGCGACGCCTACTGCGCGTGACGCATCTTTTACCCAAACGGTGGTGTTGTTGCTGAAATGCGGCTCAATTTTGACCGCGGTGTGGGCGCGTGAGGTTGTTGCACCGCCCACCATTAAGGGAATATTGAAGTTCAGTCGTTGCATTTCTTTGGCGATATGGGACATTTCTTCCAGTGACGGGGTGATTAAACCGGATAAACCGATGATATCGACATTATGTTTTTTTGCTTCTTCGAGTATGGTTGCCCCGGGTACCATGACGCCGATATCAATGATTTCAAAGTTATTACACTGCAGTACCACGCCAACAATATTTTTGCCGATATCATGTACATCACCTTTAACGGTAGCCATGAGAATTTTACCGTTGCTTTGGGCGCGTCCGTCTTTCTCCGCTTCAATAAAGGGGAGTAAATGGGCAACGGCTTTTTTCATTACCCGTGCGGATTTCACTACCTGCGGTAAAAACATTTTGCCGTCGCCAAATAAATCGCCAACGACATTCATACCATCCATTAGTGGCCCTTCTATTACCTGAATCGGTCGGTCAAACGCTAGTCTGGCGGCTTCGGTGTCTTCGATGACGTATTGGTCTATGCCTTTTACCAGTGCGTGTTCCAGACGTTTTGCAACAGGCTGTTCGCGCCAGCTGAGGTCTTCTTTCTTTTGTACGACGGCATCGCCGTGATATTTTTCTGCAACTTCCAGCAGTTTTTCTGTGGCCTCATCGGACCGGTTTAAGACCACGTCTTCGACGGCATCGCGTAACTCAGCGGACAAATCATCATATACCGCAAGCTGGCCGGCGTTGACGATGCCCATGTCCATGCCGGCTTTAATGGCATGATATAAAAATACCGCGTGAATGGCTTCGCGGACTAAGTTGTTGCCGCGAAACGAGAATGAAACGTTGGAAACGCCGCCGGAAATCATGGCGTGAGGCAGGGTTTCTTTAATTTTTCGGGTCGCTTCAATAAAGTCCACGCCATAATTGTTGTGTTCTTCAATGCCCGTTGCCACGGCAAAAATATTGGGGTCAAAAATAATGTCTTCCGCAGGGTAACCGACTTTTTCAGTTAAGACTTTGTATGAGCGGGTGCAGATTTCGACTTTACGCTCAAAGGTATCGGCCTGGCCGGTTTCGTCAAAGGCCATGACGATAACCGCTGCGCCGTATTTACGAACCAGTCTGGCCTGTTTTATGAAATTTTCTTCACCTTCTTTAAGGCTGATGGAGTTAACGATGCCTTTGCCCTGAATGCATTTTAGACCGGCTTCAATGATTTCCCATTTTGATGAGTCGACCATGATAGGGGCTTTGGAAATGTCCGGCTCGGTGGCAACCAGGTTGAGGAATAATTGCATGGATTCCAGGCCATCGAGCATGCCTTCATCCATGTTGATGTCCACGACCTGCGCGCCATTTTCGACCTGCTCGCGGGCAACGTCGAGGGCTTCATCAAATTGCGAGTTAAGAATAAGGCGTTTAAATTTTGCTGAACCGGTGACGTTGGTGCGTTCGCCGACGTTAACAAACAGGCTGTTTTCATCGATATTAAACGCTTCAAGACCGCTCAAGCGGCAGGCTACCGGAATATTCGGGCGTTTTCGCGGCGGGATGCCCTCAACGGCTTTTGCCATGGCCTCGATGTGTGCCGGTGAGGTGCCGCAACAGCCGCCGACAATATTTAAAAATCCGCTTTCAGCCCAGTCTTTTATCTCAACCGCCATGTCGCTTGCGCTGAGGTCGTATTCGCCGAATTCGTTGGGCAAGCCGGCGTTTGGATGAACGTTGATACAAACGTTGGCGACCCGTGACATTTCTTCGATATAGGGACGTAGTAGATCAGGGCCGAGCGCACAGTTCAGGCCAATACTAACAGGATTGATGTGGCGCAGTGAATTGTAGAATGCCTCCGTCGTTTGCCCGGAAAGTGTGCGGCCACTGGCATCGGTGATGGTGCCTGAGATCATTACCGGTAGTTTGATGTTTTCTTCTTCAAAAAAACTTTCTACGGCAAAAATAGCGGCTTTTGCGTTTAACGTGTCGAAAATGGTCTCGATCATTAAGATATCTGCACCACCGTCAACCAGTCCCCTGGTGGCTTCGAGGTATGACTCTGCTAATTGATCGAAGGTGACATTACGTGAGCCGGGATTGTTGACATCCGGCGAAATGCTCGCCGTGCGGTTTGTCGGGCCAATAATGCCGGCGACAAAACGGGGTTTGGCCGGATCTTTTGCGGTAAATTCGTCGGCTGCTTCGCGGGCCAGTTTAGTGGCTTCGACATTCAGCTCATACGACAGGCTTTCCATGTTGTAGTCGGCCATGGATATGCGGTTGGCATTAAATGTATTGGTTTCGAGAATGTCGGCACCGGCTTCCAGGTAGGCGAGATGGATATCCTTGATGATCTGTGGCTGGGTTAATGTCAGTAAGTCATTGTTGCCTTTAAGATCTGAGGGCCAGTCGCTAAATCGTTCGCCGCGATAGTCTGCTTCGGAGAGTGTATAGCGCTGAATCATGGTGCCCATTGCGCCATCGAGGATTAGGATGCGTTGACTTAGCGCGTCTGCGAACTTGTTGTCAGGTGTAGAAGGCATTCGTGGGTCTCTATTGTGTTGAGTAAAAAATTATGGCAAAAGGTGTCGAGCCGGGTTTAACACTGTTCCCAGGGCAAACCATCAAACCGCCATCCGCCAAGGGTGCATCGGTGGTGATTTTCGTCGAGATCACCCTCAAATCCGGTTTCGATATTGTATATGTTATCAAAACCTTCTTTGATTAGATGGTTGCCAGCTTCGGCGGAGCGCTTGCCGCTGCGACAGATGAGGATGATCGGCACACACTCATCTTCGGCACAACTTGCGCCACCTAACATAAGCTGGCGTACGTGGGTAGCAAAGTGAGGGTCGATTTTCCAGTCGGGTTCGTCAATCCAGGGGATGCTGATCGAGCCTTTTGCGTGGCCGACAAACAAAAACTCCATCGATGACCTGACATCAATAAACACGGATTGAGGTTTTTCCAAAATCATCTCATAGGCAGCTTTGGCAGAAATTTGTCGGATTTCACTCATGATTCACACCCTGTCATTCAAATTAACGGAAAACGGTTTGTCTGTTGATCATTTTATCATGGCTGCCCAATGATTTGAATTTAATGATGTAAACCTCTAATCCCTACCTGGGAGGGATTAGGGTATAATGCGGCGCACTTGTATACAGATAGGCACAAATGAAGATAAAAGTAGTCATGCGCGACTTCCGGCGGCGTTACCGAGAGCCGGCAATCCGTTTGTTGATCAGGTTGTTTTCCCGCCTGCCATTTTTTATTGTTTTGAAAATAGGCGGTCTTTTCGGTTGGGTGCTCTGGATTTATAACGGTGAAATGCGAAAAGTCACTGAAAAAAACCTGGCGCTGTGTTTTCCTGAATATGATCAGGAAAAACGAAAACGTCTGGCGCGGTCGTCACTCATTGAGACTGGCAAAAACATAACTGAAATAGCCACTTTGTGGCTCGGTCCTCCAGAAAAAGTGCGTTCACTCATCAAAAACGTCGAAGGTGAAGCCCATATTCAAAATGCCATTGAAGCCGGGCGAGGTGTTATTTTGCTTTCGCCGCATCTAGGGGCCTGGGAAATGATGGGTTTGTATGTATCAGAAAAATATTCGGTGACGTCTATGTATCGCCCGCCTGAAATGAAAAGCCTTGAAAATATTGTGAGAAATGGCCGTTCAAGATTTGGTGCGCAGTTGGTCCCGACGGATGTGACCGGTGTGCGGGGGCTGTTATCAGCACTGAAAAAAAACGAGGTAATTGGGGTTTTGCCTGACCAGGATCCCGGGCAAATTGGTGGTGAATTCGTGCCTCTTTTTAATCAATTGGCAAATACACCAACGTTAACGTCTAAATTGGCAAACAAAAGTAATGCTGATGCCATTGCCTGTTACGCCCGACGAAAAAAATCCGGCACTGGTTATGATTTGTATTTTTCACCGGCAAACAAACACATTAATGAAAAAAATACGACCGATTCCGCGAAAGCAATAAATGAGGAAATCGAAAAACTTATTTTAAAATCTCCCGAGCAATATCAGTGGAGTTATAAACGATTTAAGACTCGCCCGGCTGGCGAAAACAATATTTACAGTTGAGTTGAAATTTTTATGAATAATGTAATTGAAGAATTAAAATGGCGCGGTTTGTTGTTTGATACAACCGAAGGTGTTGATGAACTTTTTGGCAAAGAAAAACTAACCACTTACATCGGTTTTGATCCAACGGGTGACAGTTTGCACGTCGGTAGTCTTGTGCCCATTATGGGTCTGGCTCGTTTGCAGCGATATGGTCATCCGGTGATTGCAATGGCCGGTGGCGGCACGGGTATGATCGGTGATCCCAGCGGTAAAGCACAGGAAAGACAGCTGCTTACCGCCGAGCAGGTGCAGGCCAATGTCGATGCCATTAAAAAGCAGCTGGCCAGCTTTCTGGATTTTGATGATAAAGAAAATCCGGCAAAGTTATTAAATAACGGTGACTGGCTGTTAAACCTCAGCATGATGGATTTTTTGCGTGACGTAGGTAAACACTTTACGGTCAACTATATGATCGCGAAAGAATCCGTAAAATCCCGCATCGAACGTGAAGACGGTATTTCATATACCGAGTTCAGTTACATGTTATTACAAGGTTATGACTTTTTACATCTGAACGATCATCACAATTGTACGGTGCAGGCCGGTGGCAGTGACCAGTGGGGTAACATCACTACGGGCATGGAGCTTGTACGGCGCATGCGTGGCAAGAAAACTCACGGCCTGGTATTTCCGTTAATCACAAAATCAGACGGCACCAAGTTCGGTAAAACCGAGTCTGGCACTATTTGGCTAGACCCGAAAAAAACCTCACCGTATCGTTTTTATCAGTTCTGGTTAAATTCTGATGATCGCGACGTGGTCAAATATTTAAAATACTTTACCTGGTTGTCTCAAAGTCAAATCCAGTCACTCGAAGATGCCGTTAAAGAAAGACCGGAGCAGCGTGAAGCACAAAAAACACTGGCAGAAGAAATGACAAAAATCGTGCACAGTGAAGATGCACTAAACCGTGCTTTGTCTGCATCAAAAGTCCTGTTTGGCGGTAATATTGAAGGACTTTCGGGGGAAGATATTGAAGATATTTTTGCCGATGTGCCGTCAAGTGAAATTGCTGCGTCCGCGTTGCAGGATGAGGGTTATGCCTACATTGATTTAGTCGCCGAAACCAGTTTGGCGAAATCCAAAGGTGAAGCGCGGCGCTCGATTCAGGGTAATGGCATTGCGGTTAACAATGTGAAATCCGCAGATATCGACCGAAATGTTCTATTAAGTGATGCGGTGGACGGGAAGTTTATTGTGCTGCGTAAGGGCAAGAAAAATTACCATCTTGTTAAAGTCGTAAACTGATTTGAAACCTGAGTGCTCCGTTCGAAAATGATGGCAATATTTGTGGTTTTTTCCTGTCATTTTCGTTTTTTTTCTAATTTTCACTTTTACCACATTAAGTCGTCGGGAATTTGATAATCAGCGTATTCGTCATCAATTTCTTCCGTTGAGCCTGGCTTGTTTAAGACGATAATGTAGTTTTCATCCCTGTCTTTAATTTTATTGGCAACAATCGCTGGCACCGTTGAATAGGTGTCTTCACATTTGACGATGGCAAATTTTCCTCGGGAAATCTGGTCGTGCAGTTCATCTGTGACAAATGTTTTCTTAATCACGCTTTTGCCGTCAACCGTGTCTTCAAAATTGTAGGCGACCTCGCCTTTGCTGGTGTCGGCGCGGTTCATCTCAATAAGTTGTTTGATCTGAGCGATGATGGCTTTTTGTTTTGCGGCATCTTCTTTTTGGCGGTTGAGTTCGCGGTCTCGCAGGCGCTTTTCTTCAGCGGCTTTTTGCGCTATCAGTTTGCTTTCATCAATTTCTTTTGCTTTGTTTTTTTTCTTCTTATTTTGTTTGGCTTTTTTCTTTTTGGCATGTATTTCTTTTTTAATCTTTTTTTCGGTGGTGAGACCGGCTTTTAATAGTTGGTCTTGTAGTGCATTGCTCATTGTGAATTTTCCGATGTGTGGTGTTGTTACGATCATTATAGCGACATTAACCGGCGCCTTAAAGCCGGTTTACGTCGGCACGTTGTTAGCTTTGTCGACTTTGTCACGGGTTAACTTATCTGAAAACAGGGTTAAAAAATCATACATATAATGCCGTAAAAACTGGCCTTTTTTAAAGCCGATAAACGTTGTGCTGTCTTTAAATAAGTGGCTTGCATCAATTTTATCTAAATTTTTATCCTTTTCAGGATCAAAGGCCATATTGGCCAAAAGCCCGATACCAAGCCCGAGTTCTACATAGGTTTTAATCACGTCAGAGTCGATTGCGGTTAGGACAATGTTGGGTTTTAGATCTTGCTCGATAAAGGCTTTGTTTATCACCGAGCGACCGGCAAAGGCAAAATCATAGGTAACAATGGGGTAGCTGGCAATATCGGCTAATGTCAGCGTTTCAAGTTTTAATATGTCGTGACCCTTGGGGGCGACGATGCATCTGTTCCATTGATAAACCGGCAGCATGGCGAGTTTGTCGTAGCCGGCAATCGCTTCGGTTGCGATGGCAAAGTCGGCCTCGCCATGGACGACCATTTCGGAGATATGGGTGGGGTCTCCCTGATGAATTCGCAGTTGGACATTCGGATATTTTTGCGAAAATGCCTTAATAACCTTGGGCAGCGCATAGCGGGCCTGGGTGTGTGTGGTTGCGATGCGCAGGGTGCCTTTGTCTTTACTGGTGTATTCCTGGGCGATGGATTTTATGGCTCTGGTGCTGATTATGGCATTTTGTGCGTGCTCGTATATCTCTTCTCCGGCCGGGGTTAAGCTTATGATTCTCTTTCCTTTTCTCACGAACAACTTAAGACTTAGTTCGTTCTCGAGATTTTTGATCTGGGTGCTGATGGCGGGCTGGGTGGTAAATAACGAGTCTGCCGTGCGTGATACATTGTAGTCGTTATTGACCATTTCACATATCAGTTGCAGTTGCTTTAAATTCATTCTTGGAAAGACTCCAGCCTGTTATATGTCAAAAATCATATATTAACATCACTCTTTATGATTTCAAATTATATCCCCAGGTGGCTATATTTCACTCAGGCAAAAATGAATTGAATTAGATTTAGGGGGTTTAGATGGCTGAGCAGTGGAATATTGTCAATTTTAACGAAGTGCATAGTTTTACTGACGCAGTTGGTCGGTATCGCCAGGGCGAAATAGAAGATAGTGAGTTTTTACCTCAACGCCTGGCGAACGGCATTTACGGACAACGTCAGGATGATGCCTACATGGTGCGGGTTAAATTACCTGCGGGCGTATTAAATGTTGACCAGCTTGATTGTATTGGCGAGCTAATCGATAAGCACACTGATATTGACTTCGCCAACATCACCACCCGGCAGGATATCCAGTTGCATTTTGTGCCATTGGCAAATATCTCAAAGGTGATGCTGCGCCTGGCTGATGCCGGACTGACTACGCGAGAAGCTTGTGGTAACACGGTTCGAAATGTAACGGCCTGCCCCTTAGCCGGTCAATGTGATAAAGAGCACGTTGATGTTAGGCCTATATTAAATAAAACCGTTGCGCATTTCATGCGTCACCCGTTAACGCAATATATGCCACGAAAAGTGAAAATGAGTTTTTCCGGTTGTGAAACTGATTGTGGCTTGAGCATGATTCACGATGTGGGTGTGGTTGCGGTTAAGCGCGATGGTGAAGTGGGCTTTAAAGTTTATGTTGGTGGTGGCCTTGGTCATAAACCGAGAAAAGCAATTGTGGTTGAGGAATTTGTGCCGGAGGAAAGATTGATCGCGGTCATTGAGTCTGTCATCACACTGCATAACCGTCACTCAGATCGTAAGCGAAGGGCAAAATCAAGAATCAAATTTCTAATCGATAAATTTGGCGAAGAAGGCTATCGTGAAAAGTATCGGGAAGTGTTTTCGGAGGTGTCCACCAAGGTTGAAACGGCATCAAGCGATGAGATTTTTGCTAATGATAGCTCATCTGCTGAAACCTCTTTCGCTGAAACCAAGGTGGTTAATTTTTTCGACGCTGCGCTCAGTGGAAAATCGAATGGATTAAATAGCGAAATCACGCCACTTGAAATCAAGGTTGACATCGGTGACATCAGCGCCCGTTTAATTAAATCATTATCTGTTGTGGTTAAAAAATTTGGCCTGTCAAAAATGCGCGCGACGCAAAATCAAAGTTTGATTTTGACCGACGTACCAACCGAAAAACTCGATGAAGTTAAAGCAGCACTGGCGAGTGCCGGTATTGAGTCGAACAATTATGTATTGAATGGCGGTGCTGATGTTGTTGCCTGCCCCGGTGAGTGGACCTGTCGTTTAGGTATTACGTCATCAAGACGTTTAGCGAAAAAACTGGTTGATGGTAAAGCGAATAAATTAAAAGTGCATATTAGTGGGTGTCATAACGGCTGTGCGCAACCGCAATTGGCGGATATCGGCTTGCATGGTGAAGCACGACGGATGTTTGGAAAACTAATTCCCTATTATCAAACGTATTTTGGTGGTAACGGAAAGCAAAACGGTGACTTTGGGGTCAAAGGTCCAGAAATTCCCGCGTCGCGTGCAGAAAAAGCCATCACACAAGTTCAAGATGCATTTGAAGCTGACAGCCATGAAGCGGAAACATTTATGGCTTGGAGTGAGCGAAAAGGGTTAGCCTTTTTTGAGTCATTGCTTGAAGGTCTTACCAATGTTACTGAGTTTGAATTGCCGTTACTTCTTAAGGATGTTGATAGCGAACAGGACTTCAGAGTTTTACAGCTTGGCGGTGGAGAATGTGCCGGTATTTCAGAAGAAACGGTAGCGTCTCAATTGGCGGAAGCAAGTTATGAAAAACAGTACCGTGATTTATTTTTACGCCAGTCTAAGGTTGAGTCGGCGGTAGAATGTGCTGTGAACATGTTGGGGCTTGTGGGTAAAAGTATTTTGTTCCAGCAGGGTACGCTGGCAAGTAAGGCGTTGCCTGAAATTCACAGTAAGTTTTTGTCTGAGCTGGGTGCTTATCCGACGATTGCCTCATCATTTGAAGAGTTGGTTAATGAATTGGAAATCTTACGGCGCTCTGAAGACGCTGAAGCATTTACTTTATTTGCAAACAAGCTTGATACCTGGATAGACAGCTTTGTTGGTGAAGATAAGAAAATTTCGCTGGATAATTATGAAAAACAAACTGCTGATGAAGAAGGCCTGGTGTTGGATGAGGTGCTTGATCTAACTGAAGAAGTTTGCCCAATGCATTATATCAAAGCAAGACAGGCGTTACGTAGCATTGAAAATGGTCAGGTATTAAAAGTTGCTGTTTTGAAAGGTGAAGATGAGCGACTGGTGAGTAATAGCTTGGAAAGTGTTGGCTTTAATATCGTAAAAAACGAAGCTCACATCAGCGATAATCACACAAAAGAAGGTGTGGTGATGTATGTTGAAAAGCCGGGTGAGTGGATATCTTCGAGTACCCAGGTTAACAATAATATTAGCGAATCCTCTGAGGTCGCCTAACACGAAACTCTTAACAGAAAGTGGTATTCTCGAAACAGTTTGATCAGCGTGGTTTGGATAGAAGGAATAATGCAGTGAAAGATAAAATTGAATTACTTGAAAATGCGCTGGCGGATATTGCCGGTCGATATGAAAAAATTAGCTTGTCATCAAGTCTGAGTGCAGAAGATATGGTGTTGTCACATGTCATAGCGATGAAAAAATTGCCTATCGAGGTTTTTACATTAGACACTGGGCGTTTGCATGAAGAAACCTATGAACTCATGAATACGATTCAGGAAAAATACGATAACCAGCTAAAGGTGTATTTTCCGGATGCGGCTAATGTTGAATCTTTCGTCAGCACTGAAGGCCCGAATGCGTTTTATAATTCAATTGATTTTAGAAAAACCTGTTGTCGTATCCGAAAGGTGGAGCCATTAAAACGCGCACTGTCTGATCGAGAGGTCTGGATTACAGGATTAAGAAGTCAGCAGTCGGTGACACGTGAAGCCGTAGAAGAGTTTAGCTGGGATGCCGGATTTAATATTCACAAATTTAATCCGTTGTTAAGCTGGTCACACGATGAAGTCTGGCAGTTTATAAATGAAAATGATGTGCCTTACAATGCCCTGCATGACAAGGGTTATCCAAGTATTGGCTGTTCACCTTGTACCCGTGCAATTACGAAGGGTGAAGATGAGCGAGCGGGTCGCTGGTGGTGGGAATCGCCAGAGACAAAAGAATGTGGTTTGCATGTTGCCGCCGTTGCGGCCGACGAGATATCGAGTGAAGTACTTCGTCGAAATGTTGCTTGATGCTCAGGCTTTGTAATCAGTAATAATATTACGCGGTAAACTCATCCCTGGGGGCTCGTCGCCCGTGTCGCTGCGGACGACGGTTCACGTTAGCTATATAGCAGCAAACGCCCAGTTTTGAGTTGTTTTCAAAAATACGTCAAGCAGATATGTTTGCCTTTTATAAATCCAGCGGATTTTCAGGGTCAACAAAACCCATAAAGAGCCCTCGGCGATCCTGGGCCGTCACCTGATACACTTTTCCTATCCAGTTATTGAGTATTGCTTCGGCTGTGTCATGCCAGGTATTGTCGAGCATGTGTGTGATTAACTCCTCAGGGATGTAAGGGATTCCGGTTTTTGCGTGTTTGTTGGCAATGACCTGTATTTTATATTCGTTTAATATTGCTCTTGGCTGTTTTCTAAAATAACGTGTTGGCAATGGCGGGTAATCTGATCTTTCGTCATTGTAAAAGCGTAATACTTCCCGTTTATATTCTTTAAGCAGGCTGATCATGTCGTATTCAGGGTGCCCCTGAAAAAACACAATACGAAACTTATCTTCACTCGTTGCCAGATGCACACCGGCAACGCTGCTTTCGGCTAGTACGTGCAAGCCAGCGGACTCAAACTGTTCTCTGGAAATATTATTGTAACGTGAGTGCGGTACATCAAACCGGGTATTTACCCCGTTTACTAACGGGTGGGTGCGATCGACAACCCGGTGCTGAAAAACTCCCCAGCGCTTATTCGCCATCAGGCGACGTTTTTGATTGTAACGAAATTGCATCACCGCATGTGTTGCCAGACACGAACATAGTGTGGAGGCGACATTATCGTATGCCCAGTCAATGACATTGATGAGCGGCTTCCAAAACGGCTCAAGCGAGAGTTCTGGTTGGCTTATGTTCGCGCCGGTAATAATGAGTGCATCCAGTCCGTTGGCTTTAATCCCCTCGACGGTTTCATAATATTTTTCAATGTGTGTTTTTGCTTCGTCGTTACGTTCAATTTCAGGCAGGGTAAACGGATGCACATAAAACTGGGCGATTTGATTACTTTCACCAATAAGGCGAAAAAACTGTCGTTCAGTTGCCGTGAGTGCCGCGTCCGGCATCATGTTTAACAGGCCAATATGAAGTTCTCTGATATCCTGATGACGTGCTTTTTCATCCGACAAGATGGTTTCACCTTCATCTTTAAGGCGCTGAAATGTCGGCAGTGAAGAATTAGCAATAAGTGGCATTTTAAATCTCTTAATAAGTCAATTAATAAATAAGGATTTTTTTTGGTTTAAGACTGATGTGCGATGGCTTTTTCAATCATGCTTAAAAAGCTGGCTTCATCCGTTACCTGGCCGACTTGTTTGGTGGTGACGGTATAACCGTATTTATTGGCGATAGTTTCATAGCGCGGGATTCTGGAATAAAACAGGCGGGGGAAAACCCAGCGCACAAATTCGTCTGGCTCAATCAGCGCGACGTAATCAATATTGTTTTCCTGCATGTAAATATCGAGTTGCTCAAGCAAAAAACTTTCCCGATAATAAAGCGGTTTTGGGTCACTTTTAGCACGGTTGATTAAGGCGCGTTCATCTGCTTTACTGGCCTTAATGTATAACACCAGCGTGTGCTCATCGAGGATGTCCAGCACATCGGCATTGTCCAGTTCACACAGGCTGCCACCAGCGTCATTGATAAAATGTTTGTAGCCATAAATGTCATGAGATTTTTTAATGAAAGCGGGCACGTCTTTCATGGCGGAAATTTCGGCCTTGCGGTGTAGCTCTTGCCGGTACTTAAAATCCTCTAACGATAGGCCGCCAAATTCAGGATTACCCAGTTTGCCAAGAAAGCTGGCGACCGGGGCCAAGTTGTAAACGGATATGTTGTTTCGAATATAAATGGAGTCAGAGCGTAATAATTCCTGTAAAAACGGTACTTTCATGGCCTGCTGTTTAATATTATCGAGAATAGGTTCGTCCAGATATCGGGTGCCGATACGGTAATCCCCCGAAAAATGGAACCAGTCACGATTCATCAAAATGTTCGATAAGCGTGTTTTGCCAACCCCCGACATGCCTAGGAGGGTTATATTTTTATGTTGCCAGGTTCTAAACTCTTCAACACTCAGTTTCACGGCTTACTCCGTTTGAAAATTAAACAAATTAGAAGAAATTATACTATATAGCCTCGATGATTGATATTTAACCTAGAAAGATCAGTTGGACGCGAGAATAGAGTGCAAGTAATTGGTTTGATTGGCGTAATGAAAACGTTTGCGTTCACCTGGTTGGTGAATCAAATTTTTATCATATAGCCAAGCGAATCAAGTAGTTGTGCTCTAGCTCGTGGATCAACTGATTTTTCTAGGTTTACGGCAAGATTTACGGTTTCTGGTTTGGTTGAGCTCAATAAATCGATATAAATGATCGATTAATTTGATCTGTTGGCTAATCTGGTTTCATATACTATGATTGTAACGATCAAAATTAGATAACGGAGATAGAATTATGTATGAAAAAGGTTCCCCTATTGTGGAAGAGCTGAAGGCAGGCGAAGCAGTTTATATCTGTCGTTGTGGTAAGACCGGAAACGCGCCTTATTGTGATGGTTCGCATCAAGGTAGTGATATCACACCGTTAGCGTACACACCTGAAAAAGACGAAACTGTTTATATTTGTGGCTGCGGTAAATCGGGTAATATTCCCTTTTGTGATGGAAGCCATGCGAAGTAAGACCTTTTGGTGTTTCTTAATTTAACGTAAAAAATGGAGTGGGGCGAGAAAATGAAAAAACTGTTGTTGATGTTGGGGTTAAGTGCGGCATTTTTTATGGGGTCGGCTAATGCGGCATCGTATAAAATTGATCCAGCGCATACTTATCCGAATTTTACGGTTGACCATCTGGGCTTTTCGACCATGCATGGTCAATTTGCTAAAACAACTGGCACGTTAGAGCTGGATATGGCTGCGGGTACCGGTGCGGTGAATATCGTGATTGATGCGGCGTCGATTTATACCGGCTTTAAGAAGCGTGATGATCATTTGCGGTCCCCCGATTTTTTTAATGTTGTCGAATACCCGGAGATCACTTTTAAATCCACCAGTGCCAAGTTGAGCGAGAAAGGCGGCACGGTAGAAGGTACGTTGGCGATTATGGGTGTCACTAAAAAAATCACGCTTGATGTCAGTAAGGTTAAGTGTGGTAAACATCCTTTTAATCCAAAGTTGACAGAAGTTTGTGGTTTTAACGCAACAACCTCTTTATTGCGGTCGGATTTTGGTATGAAATACGGCAAGCCGGCAATTGGCGATAAAATTGAAATCTTGTTAGAGGTGGAGGCCTTGCGTTAACTTGTTCTAACATCTCGTCTTAATAAGAAGGGCTTTAGCTAGAGAGAAACAACCAAAGCCACTGGCTGTTTAGTCAGCGGCTCTGGTTGATTTTGTGTTTTAGTTAATGCGCGACCTTCGGCCAATATTTTTCAAGCTTAAAATCAGGGCTGTGTTTTTGGATATGGCATTGTGAGCATATTTTTTCTTTAGGCCAGTCTTTGTTTGGTACTGGCGTTTGTCCGCCGGATTCAACGTGTTTTCTAGCTGCACCGTGACAGTTTTCACATTGCACATGCATTAAGTTCTCGGTGATTGCCGGGTCAATAAAACCACCTTTTTTCTCGAAGCCGACGGTGTGGCAAATAATGCAGTTGGGATCAAATGCTTTGTTTGCGTCTTGTAAAGCATAAAACGCTTCAGCATGACGGCTGTTAAACCAGAGGTCATGTTGTTTTGCGTGACAGGTTTTGCAGCTTGCTTCGCCGGCATACGGGCTAACACCGGATTCTAGCGCTTTACGAATCTCGACTCTTTTCTGATAATCTTCTTTTACTTTTTCATTGTATTGCGTGTACCAGTCTGCCATGCGTGGTGCGTCTCCGGTTTCGGGTGGCAGCGCGATAACTTCGTGTTGCCAGTGGCTTATTTCACCAAGTTTTGTGACGGTTAGTTTGAGTTTGCCTATTCTCATGCCACGCGAGCCAGGCTGCAATACAAGTATGTTATTCGTTTTTTTTGGCTGGCCGTATAACTCATATTTTGCTTTTACGATAAGTATGTCGACGTTGTCCAAGGGTAATTTTTTTTGTGCCTGTTTCAGCGATAAGGTCGACGAGAGTATGGTGAGCTGTCTTCCACTTTTTGCTTTTTCCAGTGCGGCAGCCAGTTTAGATGTGTCGGTGGTGACAATATCATTTTTCATGTTTTTTTGTGGCGAGCTATTTGGGTCAAGCCAGCTAAAAAATGCCAGTTTTGCATGGTTGTTATTCATTTGTTTTTCAGTGAAAAATGCATCACCTGCTTTGTTGCTGATGATGAAGGGGAGTTTTGTGTCGGTGAGAAACTGTGTGCCATAGGCGAGGTCTCGCCATTGTACGCCGATGGCGTCATAGCTAACGGCGGCTAAACCTTTAAGAAGATATTCGCTTTTTAATTTGTCCTGTGGCATGTCGCTTACCAGCAGGCCACCGGCTGAAATTAAATAAAGATTTCTGTCTTCTTCCCTTAATTTATCGATGGCGTTAACGCGGCGTTTAATGCCGCCTTTGTTGCCACCTTCGCTACAGCCGCAAGGTTCAAGTTCGCCATCCAGGTTGCCAGTGTATATCAGGGTAATGTCATGGTCGCCGGGCTTTGCAAAACTGTTGGTAAAAAGCAGGAGGCTGAATAAGGTAAAGATAAAGAGCGTTAAGTTTTTGTCGACGCCGTTGCTGATAGTGGTTTGCATGAATATTTCCTTCCTGGCTAATCCTGAAATACGTCAGTGCCCGTTGAGCTAAAACCCGGGCGAATAATTGAATCATCAAGTCCATTACGGATTTCACATGGCATTTTTAGTCCGCCAACCTTGCCCGCTAAAATATAATCCAGTGCGTTTGAAAGCTGGCGATGAACTTGTATGGCTGTTTTTGCGGCTGGTCGCTGGGTTTTGTTTGCACTGGTTGAAACAATTGCGCCGCCGAACTCGTCACACAACTGTTTTACCACCGGGTGGTTGCTGACTCTTACCGCTTGCAGGGCATGATTGCCGCGCAAAAAAAATGTCGATTCTTCTCCGGCGGGTAATAGCCAGGTCGTCGGGCCGGGCCAGGTTTTGTTGACTTTATTGTGTTGGGTTTTATTCAGTGGTGCGATATACGGCGCGAGTTGATCAATGTGCGATGCGATTAATATCAAACCTTTTTTGATTGAGCGGTTTTTGATATTGAGTAATTCGATAATCGCGGAATCATTTTTCGGATCACAACCTAATCCATAAACAGACTCGGTGGGATAAGCAATGACGCCACCGTGGTGTAAAACCTCGGCGGCGATTTTGATTTGCATCTTATTCAAAGCAAGTGGTGATAAAAATAATTATGCGAGTTGTTTTTGTAACGCGTTGTCTTTTTCTTCGATAATACGGACGTTTTCTGCGCGCTCATCAATCAGCTTTTGAGCAAGGTCAACATCTGAAATTGACAGCATTTGCACAGCAAGATAACCCGCGTTTTTTGCACCGGCTTTACCAATCGCAACACAGGCTACGGGAATGCCACCGGGCATTTGAACCGTTGACAATAATGCGTCTTGACCTTTTAGTGGGCCGCCGTCCATTGGTACGCCAATAACGGGTCTAGTGGTTAAACCGGCAACTGATCCGGCCAGATGTGCTGCAAGGCCTGCGGCGCAAATGAAAATTGCGCAGCCGCGGGCTTCGGCGTCGGTGACATAGGCGTGGGTGCGAGCCGGCGTGCGATGCGCTGATGAAATTTTAACTTCAAAAGTAATGTTGAATTTTCTTAAAATTTCAATCGTACTTTGCATTGTCGGAAGGTCAGAATCTGAGCCCATGATGATAGCAACAAATGGTTTAGACATAGTGTTTACCTTTTTTCAAGTTTAAATTTAAATAAATAAAACGTTATAAAACGAATTCGTTTTTGCAAGGAGGCTGTTGGACTTGACACTGTTTGGCTACAAATTCACGGGGTCGAATTGTCGCTTCAAACGGTTAAGTCCGACAGTCTCCTAGTGCGTTTCTCTTGCAATGGCGCGGTGGCCGATGTCCGTCCTGAAATAGACCTTGTCCCAGCTGATTCGTTTCACCAATTTATAAGCCGAGGCTTGTGCTTCAGTTACTGAGTTGCCTAGCGCAACGGCGCAAAGTACGCGGCCGCCATTAGTGACAACTTTGCCACTCTTTTCAGTGGTGCCGGCATGAAATACTTTGCTATCAGTTGAGGTTTCGCTCGGCAGGCCTTTAATTTCGGTGCCTTTTTCGTACGCATCCGGATAACCACCAGCGGCGAGTACAACGCCAACCGAACAACGTTCGTCCCAGTTTGCGGTTTGTGTGTCGAGCTTGCCATCTAAAGCAGCCAGGCACAGTTCAACTAGATCGGATTTAAGTCGCATCATAATGGGCTGCGTTTCCGGGTCGCCAAATCGGCAGTTATATTCCAGCACTTTTGGCGTGCCATCAGGTGCCACCATGACGCCGGCATACAAAAAGCCGGTGTAAGGATTACCTTCATCGGCCATGCCCTTAACGGTCGGTTCGATCACTTCTTTCATGATGCGGTTGTGAATTTCGGGTGTGACTACCGGTGCCGGTGAATATGCACCCATGCCGCCAGTGTTGGGGCCGGTATCGCCATTGTCTCTGGCTTTATGGTCCTGTGAGGTGGCGAGTGGCAGGATGTTTTTACCATCAACCATGACAATAAAGCTGGCCTCTTCACCGTATAAAAATTCTTCGACAACCACGCGATGCCCAGCATCACCAAAAGCATTTCCGGCAAGCATATCTTTTACGGCGGCGATTGCCTCCGCGTTTGTTTGAGCCAGGATAACGCCTTTACCTGCTGCTAGCCCGTCGGCTTTCACCACAATTGGTGCGCCGACTTTTGCAACATAAGCCACTGCTGGCTCGATTTCGGTGAAATTGCCGTATGCACCAGTAGGTATGTTGTGCCGGGCGAGAAAATCTTTGGTAAACGCCTTGGAACCTTCGAGTTGCGCGGCGCCTTTAGAGGGACCGAAACAGGCCAGGCCCTTGGCCTGAAACGCATCTACAATACCAATAACCAGAGGGGCTTCAGGGCCAATAATAGTGAGGGATATGTTGTTTGTTTGTGCGAAATTGAGCAGCGCGGCTACGTCGGAAGCATCAATATTAACGTTTTCCAGTTTAGGCTCCAGCGCTGTACCAGCGTTGCCCGGCGCTACGTACACCTTGTCGACGTTGGCTGATTGTGCTGCTTTCCAGGCCAGTGCGTGTTCTCTGCCACCACCGCCAACAACCAAAATCTTCATCTGCTTACCTCATCTCTAATTTACGTTCTTCAAATGTGGCGGCAATTCTAGCAAAAAACCGGTTTCGCGGGTAATAAAACCCGTATTTTTTGCTTGTTTGCATGGCCATAGATCATTCATTGCTTGTTATACGTTGCCGGTTCAGTGACCGGCCCGAGTTGTGCTAATGCTAATAAAGAATCGCAGTAAAAATATGCGTAAATTTTTAGCCGTAATTTAACAGGATAGGGTGACAGGATAAGGTGATGAAAAAGGCGATATTAGCGTTAAGTGTGCTGGGTCTTGTTGCTGGGTGCTCTGGTGGCGAAGATCATGGTACTGACGGGCACAAAGATGGGGGGCATCAGAACAAACACTGGGATTACGAGGGCGGCGCCGGGCCTGCTCATTGGGCTGAAATTTCCGATGAATTCGGGCTCTGCGGCTCCGGGCGGCAGCAGTCACCGATTAATATCAGCAAAGAAACTGAGATGAATTTGCAGGCGCTTGAGTTTCATTATGGTGCTTCAACAAACTCAAAAGTGATTAACAACGGCCATACGATTCAGGTGGATTATGCCAGTGGTAGTTACGCCGTGATTGGCGGTAAAAAATATAATTTGCTGCAATTTCATTTTCATAGCCCCAGTGAGCATCAAATTCACGGCAAACATGCCGACATGGTCGCCCATCTGGTGCATAAATCAGATGATGGTCAGTTGGCGGTTGTAGCCGTATTGTTTGAGCGGGGCACTGAAAATTCTTTTCTTTCACCGATTTGGCGGGTTATACCTAAACATAAGGGGGAAGAAAAGCTTCATCGCACACTGAAAATGATGGAATTATTGCCTGCGGATAAGCGCTACTTTAATTATGCTGGCTCGTTAACAACGCCACCTTGCTCCGAAGGGGTAAACTGGAACATATTAACGACTAATGTGACTGTATCAAAAGCCCAGCTTGAAGCATTTACGCACATCTTCCCCAAAAGCATCCGCCCGGTTCAGTCGGTGAATGATCGTTTGATCGGCGTTAATTAGAATTAGGTATTACCTTGTTTTGTGATTTCATTAAATGTTAAAGGCTGTATGACCGATAAAAAATTACATACAGGCAACTATTGTAGGAACGCTTATGTCTAATGAGCCAGTAATTAAAAAAGACGCAATGTATCAACTGCTGCGAGATGGAAAAATCAAAGAATTTAATTATCATCGGGAAAAAGGAAAAACGCCTGATTTAGTGAATTGTGATTTTCGTGCCATTGATTTACAGGGATTGAATGCCGATGGACTTGATTTGTCCGGCTGCTATTTTAGAAACTCGGATTTGCGCGGTATTGATTTTTCAAAGGCGAAAATGGTGGGTGCAAGCCTCCATGATGCAAAGGTATCCGGGGTCTTCTTTCCGTCTGATTTTTCGTCAGATGAATTAACCATGTCAATTATACGCGGAACACGTTTACGACGGGGTTTGTAGCTTTTGTTTTCATAAGGCTTGTTTCTGAAAGGGTGCGCTGTTGCGTCCTCTTGAGGTAGCCCTGTTATCCCTGCGAGGACGCGCCTTGCAGCTGCGCTTTCTCGCTTTCGTCTATATCTGCATTCAGTTCGAGACGCTACACTAACCCACCTATTCGAGACCTATTCGAGACCTATTCGAGCGGAAATTTTTTCGTAAACGTTTTGTCAGAAGTGTACAGTATTGTATACGCAAAATATTTAATATAGAAAACAGGGATTATCGTGACAGATAAACGATTAGGACAGTTAACTCATTGGTTAAAGCGTGTACTAAATCAGGAAGAGGTCGATATCAGTGTCGCCTCGGCCGATGCCAGTTTTCGCCGATATTATCGTATACAAACACCTCAAAACCCGGCCGGAAAATCATGGGTAGTGATGGATGCGCCGCCAGACAAAGAAGATTGTCAGCCCTTTGTTGATGTTTGTGAAGCCTTTCATCAGATGAATGTGAATGTGCCGGCGATAGTCGCGCAGGACATTGAACAAGGTTTTCTGCTGCTAACCGATTTTGGCAGCACTTGTTTCCTGGATGAATTAAATGAAACCAGCGCCGATCAATTGTACGGTGATGCGATGGCAGCATTGCTTAGGCTTCAAACGAATGAGAAGCCGAAGAATGTTTCTCTGCCGCCGTATGATGATGCCTTGTTAATGCGTGAAATGATGTTGTTTCCAGACTGGTTTTTAGCAAAGCACCTGAACGCCGAGCCTGACAGTCTTGTGATAAAGATGTTAACGGATGCCTTTGCAAAACTTAGCGGCATGGCATTGAATCAGCCGCGTGTGTGGGTACATCGGGATTATCATTCGCGAAATCTAATGGTGTTTGATAAAAATAATCCTGGTGTGATTGATTTTCAGGATGCAGTTGAAGGTCCGATCACTTATGACCTGGTTTCATTGTTGAGAGATTGTTATATCTCGTGGCCGGACGCACAGGTAAATGCCTGGGCGAGTGATTATTTGCATCAGCTTCAACAGAAAAATGCGTGTCTTGATGTCTCGGAAGCCGAGTTTATTAAATGGTTTGACTGGATGGGTATTCAGCGCCATTTAAAAGCCATCGGTATTTTTGCGCGATTGAATTACCGTGATGGTAAGGCTGGTTACCTGCTCGATATTCCGCGTACCTTAAATTATGTTGTGACAGTGTCTTCACGTTACCCTGAGTTGTGTGAATTTAACCAGTTCGTTTCACAAATAAAGTTGCCCGTATGAAAGCGATGATACTGGCTGCCGGCCGCGGCGAACGCATGCGCCCGTTAACCGATACCTGCCCGAAACCTCTGCTCGAAGTGGGTGGCCACAAGCTGATCGAATATCATATTCGCGCTTTGGTTAAATCAGGCATTCATCACATTGTGATTAATCACGCTTACCTGGGTAATTTAATTGAAGAATATCTGGGTGATGGTAGACGGTATGATGCTGACATTGTTTATTCTGCCGAGAGCGAGGCGCTGGAGACCGGGGGTGGTATTTTTAAGGCCTTGGATTTGTTGGGTGATGAAGCTTTCGTCTTAGTGAACGGCGACGTTTGGACGGATTTTGGTTTTAATTGTTTACCCAAAAAAATATCATCCCTGGCGCATTTGATCGTGGTAGCTAATCCAGCGCATAATCCAGAGGGTGATTTTTCACTGGTGAATGGTTTATTGCATCCGGCGGGTGAAAATAAATTAACCTCTCGTCTAACTTATAGTGGCATTGGTGTATATCACCCGGATTTATTTTCAGGCTGCCGGGCTGGTCGATTTCCGCTTGCGCCTTTGTTGAAAAATGCGATGAAAAAAAATAAAATCAGCGGCGAGAGTTTCACTGGTCAATGGGTGGACATTGGCACGCCAGAGCGATTAGAAAAGTTAGACAATAAGCTAAAGGGAAAAAATGAGTTTTGACGAAAAAGAAGTATTAGCCAGTTTTGATTTTGATCAGAAGGCGCTTGAACAGATAAAACAAAAGTGGCTCGAAGTTGTACAGCTGCTCATGTGGGGTGACGTCAGCTCAAAAAAAATTGGTGCACTGCCGCGCTCACGAAAACGAGTCTTAGAAGTAGGCGAGTCATTTGGTTCTTTTATTTCGTCAAAAAACTGGATAGTGCAGCCGCGACAGCAGTTAAAAAGTGCCCTGGGCTCAAGTGTGAAATTGCGTGACAGCTTGTCAGCCTTGCAACTGGTAAATAAGCATATTACCGAAGGTGATGAAGCAGAAACATATCAACAGATAGTTGATGAGTTAGATGTGTTGCTTATGGATTTGATTACGCAATATGAATATCAGTGGGCGGAGTTGCTTGACAGTCAAAATATTGATGGACAAAATGATGAGTGATTACCGTCATTAAAAAACCGTTTCACCTGCTGGTATGTTTATCTTCTCATGGTTATGGCCATTTTGCCATGACAGCACCGATACTGAATGGGTTGAGAGAAAAACAGCATTTCCAGTTAACACTAAAAACCACCTTACCTGAAAACCTGTTGAAAAGTCGCATTGATGGTGACTTCTCCATTGTGTCCGAAGCATCCGACTTCGGCATGAGCATGTTTAGTTCACTGGATGTTGATGTTCAGAAAAGTGCAGAAGCCTATCGATCTTTTCATCAGGATTATGACAAAAAGGTCGAACACGAAGCTGCAATTTTTCGTCAACTAAAGCCGGATCTGATTCTGGTGAACGTGCCTTATTTAAGCATTGATGCGGCAGCGCTTTGTGATATTCCCTGTATCGCCTATTGTTCACTAAACTGGCTGGATATATTTGATTATTATTTTCAAGGTGTTTTTAACAAAGAAGCACAAATCAAAAGCCAAATGGCCGATGCCTATAACAGGGCCGATCAGTTTTTGTGTCCCGCGCCATCGATGCCTATGCCTGGGCTGCGTAATATCCGTCACATTGGCCCGGTTGCAAAACTAAATACTCGCCCCGTAAACTTGCAAGAAAAGCTCAATTGTGATGATCAAACCAGAATTGTATTGATTACGCCTGGTGGTGTTTACATGTCTATTCCTGTTGATCGCTGGCCGGTAGTGGCGGGTATTGTCTGGTTATGCAGTTGGCCGATAAAATCGTCACGGCCGGATATTGTTTTGTGCGAGGATATTGATCTTTCGTTTAATGAAATTTTGGCGAATTGTGACGCGGTTATTAGCAAACCGGGTTATGGCACGGTAACGGAAACCGTTTGTAATGATGTGCCGGCACTGTATGTAAAACGCGGCGACTGGCCTGAAGAGCCTCGCCTGATAAACTGGTGGCAGGAAAATGGCTGCATTGAAGAAATATCGAGAGAGGATTTGTTTTCAGGTGAGTTTATTAATCGTTTAACGTTATTGTGGGAAAAGCAGAAGGCGAAGCGGAAAAATAGAATATCACCAACGGGAATCGAAGATGCCTGTGAAGTGCTTTCTGAATATTTCCCTGGTTAGAGATTACCCCGAATAATAAAATTATTGTGTTATATTTATCCATCAATGAAATTAAAAACATCAAAAGGTGAATCATGAAAATCGGCACGCCATTATCGAAAAACGCATTAAAAATTATGTTTTTGGGTTCAGGTGAACTGGGAAAAGAAGTCATCATTTCATTGCAACGTTATGGCGTAGAAGTGATTGCGGTTGATCGATACGAAAACGCGCCCGGACATCAGGTTGCTCACCATGCACATGTGATTGACATGGCAGACCCACAAGCGTTGCGTAAGCTGGTGGAGCAGGAGCGTCCGCATATTATCGTGCCGGAAATAGAAGCCATTGCAACCGATGAGCTGGAAAATATTGAGCGTGATGGATTGGCTGAAGTGATACCCAAGGCCAGAGCAACCCAGCTGACAATGAATCGTGAAGGCATTCGTCGTCTTGCGGCCGAAGATCTGGAATTACCTACCTCTCGTTATGCCTTTGCTGAAACATTAAATGAATTAATACAGGCAACTGATGGCGCTATTGGTTATCCCTGTATTATTAAACCTGTCATGTCATCTTCGGGAAAAGGTCAGTCGTTGGTTAATTCGCCCGATGAGCTGGAAGCCGCCTGGGTTTATGCCATAGAAGGCGGGCGAGTGAACCAAGGCAAAGTCATTGTCGAAGAAAAAATCGAATTTGATTTTGAAATTACATTACTCACCGTGCGTTCTTTAGATGCAAATGGAAATATTGTCACCGCGTTTTGTGATCCGATCGGGCATATTCAAAAGGCTGGTGATTATGTTGAAAGCTGGCAACCACAAGTTATGACGGAAGCGGCGTTAAAAAAGTCGCAAATCATTGCCAATAAAATTACCGACAATTTAGGTGGGCGAGGTATTTTTGGCGTTGAGCTTTTTGTGAAAGGTGATGAGGTCTGGTTTAGCGAAGTGAGTCCACGGCCGCATGATACTGGCATGGTTACCATGGTAACCCAGCGCCAGAATGAGTTTGAATTGCACGCCCGAGCAATTTTGGGCTTGCCTGTTTCTGTTGGCTCAATGACACCCGGTGCGAGCGCGGTAATATATGGTGAGATGGATGAAAAAGGCATTAGCTTTGATGGTTTGGGTGCCGCCTTAGCCGTGCCACAAACCGATGTGCGTTTGTTTGGCAAGCCGGAGGCTTTTGTGAAACGAAGGATGGGTGTTGCCCTTGCGTATGCAGATGATGTTCAATTAGCAAGAAAAAATGCAAAGCTGGCGGCGGAAAAAGTCATACCGATGAAAAATTAAAAGAGTTAGAGTCTTGGGGAATGAACGACTGTTCGGAAAATAAGAAATGTTGAAAACAATAATATAGTGAAATACTAACAATCTAGAAAAAAATGGGAAGACCCGGCATAAAATGCACCACTCACCGTCGATAAAGCCCCCTAGGATATTTCTACCCCCTCCCTATTCCGCTTTCGCGGGCGACCGGTAAGTGTAAGGTCTTCCCTTTGAACTCTTTTCCCTAGCCTAGTTCTTTAGGCTTAGTTCTTTAACTTAATTCTCTAGCTTGATCTTTTAATCGGGTCTTTTCTATTTTCTTTCTTAATATTTTTTTCAAATTTATTGAAGATTATCTGAAACCGTCTTCGCTGTTATAGATTTTATAAACCATGTAAGCGCCTAGTACTGAACCGACAGCGGTAATCAAGTAAATGGCGATTTCCAAATTGTTCATGTAAGTCATTTTGTGTGCCTCGACTTTAATTTATTGATACGAGCTTGGTTAATCCTAGAAAAATCAGTTGATCCACGAGCTAGGGCACAACTACTTGATTCACTTGGCTATATGATAAAGGTTTGATTCACCAACCAGGTGAACGCAAACTTTTTCATTACGCCAATCAAACCAATTACTTGCACTCTACTCTCGCGTCCAACTGATCTTTCTAGGTTAATACGAGTTATAAGAGTTCCGATATCTTGCCCGATTTATTTTTAATGTTCAAGCCATTACTGACAATTTCTTCAGCAAACGCTTGAATAAGCTGGCGGGGGTAAAGTGATTGATCGATTATTAAACTGATCGCCTCTGTGAGGCGTTTTTTTGGTCCCGTTATTTATCGCAAAGTAAGTTGATTGCGGGAGAATATTGGAGGTTTTTATGGAGTAAAAAAGTCGAAATATTGACGGGATCAGGTAAAGAAAAAAATCCGGCGGACGTTACAGATGGTAAGTGTTACGACTTGGATGGTTATTTTGATTTAGTCTAAGTTATTATTTTAAAAGACGATAGATGAAGTACGTCGAGGAGTAGGAAAATCGCTAAGACCGCAGAACAATTAGTGAAAGGTGTCGATAAGTTAGTCTCTTTACCAGAAGTCTGCTTTATGGTGAATGATCTGGTTAATGATCCAAATTCAGATATTGTTCAGATCGGTAATGTTATCAGCCAGGACCCAGATCTTACTGCGCGGTTGTTAAAGTTGGTTAATAGTTCATATTACGGATTTGAAACGCCAGTGGATACGGTTTCGCGTGCGATTATGATGGTTGGCCTGCGCGATCTTCAAAGCATGATCTGGGCGAGTTCCGCTGTTGAGACGTTTAATCATTTGTCGCCATCCGACGCCAATATGGCAGGTTTTTGGCGACACAGTATTTTTTGCGCGGTTACAGCCCGGATACTCGCCCGTGAATGCCACATTTTGCATCCGGAGCGCTTGTTTGTTGCAGGTTTATTGCACGATATTGGTCGCTTGCTGATTTATCATAAGCTGCCTGAAGAGGCGCAGATTATTTTTGATAAAGAGCGCTTAAGTGTGAACTGTGATGTGGCAGAAATCGAGCGTGAGGTACTGGGTTTTGATCATGCTGAAATAGGCAGGGCATTATGTGAAAGCTGGGGTTTGCCTGAATCGCTTGTTTATTCGATAGGCAATCATCATCATCCGGGTACGAACGAAAACTACCGCCTGGAAAGTGCAATATTACATGTTGCTAATGTGATGGCTCATGCGCTGGAAATGGGCGACGAAGATGATTTTCAAAAAGGCGCCGACCAGGCTGCCTGGCAATTATTGAATTTGTCTGAAGACGCAATTAAACGCACACTGCATGAGGCAGTCATGCAATTTCTGGAGGCGTTAGAGCTACTGTTACCGGGTGCAAGCCAGCGTTTGTAAAGCGTGTTACTACGACTAAATTAAAGGAATGATAAAAGTGACACAAACGGCTTCAAATGGAAAAGTGACAGCAATAGGCAGGGAAGATGAGCAATATTTTTCTGACCTGGCCATTGCCTTGACCCGGTTTTGTATTCAGGACGGCAATAAAGAATCTCAGGAAATCAGCGAACGACTGGCAGTCATGCAGTCACTTGTTCATGATACAAAAGCATTGATAGAAGACCCGAGTGATGATGAGGATATCGGTGAGAGACTTGAGGAGTTGAGCGCCGAAATTATGGAGGCGGTTATTTCTCTGCAGTTTTTTGATCGAATATCTCAGCGCATGGAGCATGCGGTTGAAAGCATCGAGGCCATTAGTGATCCGGCATCAATCAAATTGAAAAGCCCAGAACAGCGTTTTACCATGGAAGATGAGCGTATTTTATATGACGCCTTAATGGAAGGCTGCTCGGTAGACGAGGCGTTGGATAGAGCGAATAAACGCTTACACGATACTATCGAAAGTCATGGGTCGGACATCGAATTGTTTTAACCTAGAAAGATCAGTTGGACGCGAGAATAGAGTGCAAGTAATTGGTTTGATTGGCGTAATGAAAAAGTTTGCGTTCACCTGGTTGGTGAATCAAACCTTTATCATATAGCCAAGCGAATCAAGTAGTTGTGCTCTAGCTCGTGGATCAACTGACTTTTCTAGGTTTAACTATTAACTTTCTATTGCCCGTTTAACGCGGGCCAGTTCAGGTCAACGCCTTGCGCATTAATGGTATCCAGTGTCGGGCGAATACTGTTTTTAACAAACGTCTGCCGGTGCTGATTTTTTTGAGCAATAGATTGCCAGTTTTTATTCTTATCCAGTCCTGCCGCAACATATATTGACTGTGGCGGGTAGTAATAAGCCAGAACAAAATCATTAAACATTTTATTGATTAACACACTGATAAGCCTGGTTTTTGAATTTGAAAATCCGCTTAACTTGTTAGTAATCATCGTCTTGGCGTGGGCTATATGCCGCGCTTCGTCGTGAATGTGAATACTCACGATGTCGGTAATCGGGGGACAAACCGCGCCTCGATTTTTTCGGATATAACGATTCATTCTATCCGGCACTTCTTCACCAACAAGTACAGCCACCCAGAACATCGCACTATTAAAAGGCGCAAACTTCGCGAACAGATTTGCCACGTTTAAGCGATTAAAATGTTTGTTTGGTACGTTAAGCCCGCTGAGTTTAATGAGTTCTAAAAACATCAGGCTGTGGCCGGCTTCTTCGCGCAACTCGTGGAGGTGATAGATTAACTCGGATAAATGCTGGCGATCCTGGCGGACAGAGCGTCCGATACGCTCCATAAACAGGCTTTCAAGCCACAGGCCTGCTTCAATAAAATTAACAAACTCAACCTGAGAAAGGCATTTTTTTTGATTCAGAGGTAATTTGTCGTATTCAGGTGTGCCAAAAAGTGAAATGGCTTCTTCCGGCAGCCAAAACTGCTCTTTATCAAGTTCATTCCAGTGAACGTTTTTCAGTGGATCGTGGTATGGCGTACTGTTACGACTTAGCTGATCGTGTAAGCTCATGATTTTATGAGAATTCTCATTGGAAGGTAATTACCTAAAATTTCTAGTGGTATTGATACTTGCTATATTAGCGTATTCTTCATTAGAGTGCATTATAAAATCAATAATTGTTCAAATTTTGACAGATAAAACGCTGCAATCATTGCTTTAAAGCCTGAACTGGTTTACTCTAGCCGCCCCTGAAAAAGCAGAATAATTAACAATTTCTGGAGAGTTGTCCGAGTGGCCGAAGGAGCACGCCTGGAAAGTGTGTATACGGCAACGTATCGAGGGTTCGAATCCCTCACTCTCCGCCATATTTTTTGTTTAAAAATATAGAGCCGCCGCAAGGCGGTTTTTTTATTGGCGGAGAGTGAGGGTGAGAAGCCTCATAGGTTCGACAAAATTGCCGGGAGCAATTTTTAACGCGGTTCGGCGCGCCCGTAGGGCTGATGCCATGGATGGTATCAGTTAATCCCACACTCTCCGCTATCGTAAATCCAGCACCCCCTGTAATTTCTGTCTTTTTTCACCAAAAAATCGTATTAGCAAATCTACTGCGTGTCCTTACAACTAGTCTGTGGAGACAATCTCCTATACACTGCCAATTCAAAGGTTTTGAGTAATTGCCCTTCTGGTTTTTAATACAAACGATGTGCTTTATCATGTTGTGCTTAGATGGGAGCAGTAGCTAACTAAGGCATGGTTAATAGATTTACCCCCCCCGTAACGCCTAAACACCGTTAGTTCATATGGATGGTAAGCGCTTGAGGCGTCTTGCTCATGAAAATCAGAGCAAATAATGAAACCGTCTCCGAACTGGTGAGCAAATAGTCTGTCCGAATAATTCCTCTCAGGGTCACCTGGATAACAAAGTGTTGCAATCTTAAACCTAGAAAGATCAGTTGGACGCGAGAATAGAGTGCAAGTAATTGGTTTGATTGGCGTAATGAAAAAGTTTGCGTTCACCTGGTTGGTGAATCAAATCTTTATCATATAGCCAGGCGAATCAAGTAGTTGTGCTCTAGCTCGTGGATCAACTGATCTTTCTAGGTTAAAGATAGAGTTCATTAGTTCGCCTAGAGCGAGTATTGCAAAAGTCTTTCGATTTTCACTATATTCGTAACCCTTCGATATCGATACTAATTGCCCATCTATCCGTCATTGTCTATCTCTTATCACCTGTCCGATCTTCCAACGCATAACGGTTACTATACGGACCCGCCCGGTCGTCCGCGTAAAAAACTGGAGTAAATAAATATAATTACTGTTGCTCAGGTAATTCATAAAAGAAGCCATCGTAAATATAAGCGCTTGCGATTGTAGTGCAGTCTTTTTTACTTGCACCAGCACGTCGCAGAGATACATCCCATTGGCTCTGCACGGTATCAACGATGTTATCTATGATGAGTTCAGCCTCTTCATTTGATAACAGAAAACGGCCGCATCCGGTTAAAAGATTAGCTTTTTTCGCTGACCTGCCAAAAGTGCCGCAAACCATGGCTAGATGCCTGTCATCTACAGCAATGGTTGGGGTAGGCGTTAAGTCATAGGCAGGGCTTAAACGCCAGCCTCCACCTTTGGCCAGGATGGCGTGGTTTCTGGGGTGATCGTCGAGGTTTGATACCACAGCGTTAAAGCACATACGTCCGAAAAGTTCGCGCAAATCCGCTTCAGGATTCTCACTTGTCCGGCGTATTTCATCGGCAAGTAAGAGATAGGACCATTCCGCTTTTGCTGCCGGACTTTCTTCAGACCTTAATAAAGTCAAAGCACTTACCATTAGGTGGCGGCGATAACCTTGACTGGTTCCATCACGATCAAAACGCCGGACCAGTAAAACATCTTGTCCGGCGACAGTTGTGACTTTGCTGTCGGTGATATTTAAGCCGCACTCCTTGGCGAGCTGTAAAAATGCGTGTTCCACGCGTGGATGGTTCCACTTATCACTCGGGCTGGTAAATTTGGCGATCCAAAGGCTATTATCATCTTCGACGACTGCTTTAGGGCGAGCACCGCCCATGGACGTTCCTTCCAAAAGAAGCTCTTGTACTTGTCGAGCGTCGGTCTGGTTTGTAATCGTGTCCGCTTCATCGTTGTTAATGGCTTCGACTATTTGTTGAAGCTTTTCGAGATCGAGAGAACGGTTAAAATTCCTGCGCGGGGCAGGTGGCTCAACATTTAGACCAAATCCGAGGGCGCCAGCGCGATCATCCGGCCCATGCATCAGGTAATCAAAATCATCAAGAATGGTTTTTCCTGCATTACGCTCTATTACCCGCCTTCCCCAATAATCTGGCATGGAATCTCTGATGGCTCCAAAGAAGCCTCCCATGCGTGCCGTTTCATAATGTTGAGGTGCTAGCTTCAATTCGATCGGATCGAACGCTACAGCATTCTGGCGTTCAAGGTAGCGTTTACCGTAAACGAATTCACCTATTGATTCTCCGTCCCTTGTTTTTGATACACGAAACCGACCAGCGGTAACAAATTCGGTATCGCCGGGGAGGACGATATAGGCATAGCATTCACGTTCAGAAGTCATTATCCAATGCCTTTCTGCGTTTGGCTGCTGTCTTGGGTGCGCGGGTTTTTTCCAGGGTTTTACCCTCAATATCTTTGTCGGGATCGGCAATGTCTTTTAGGCTGTCCATTAATCCCAATGTCCAAAGCGCGCCCAGATATGAGGCAATAGCCGTTGTTGGTTTACCTTTTTCAATATCAGACATGACGTAGCGGGAAGTGCCAACACGCTCAGCTAAGTCTTTAAGACGCATTCCCCGGCGTAGACGGGCAATGCGAATATTTTTACCTAGCCGCAGGAGGGCTTCTTCTACTGCGGCTGGCGGTGCTTTGGCAATTTTGTTAACTCTAGTCATGTTTGATTAAGGCGGTGTTTGTCCACATATGTGTTTTATAGATCGGTTTTATTGAACATAGCAGAAATTTACATTACGGGTCAACAAAAAACCTAGTAAATGTTGGTTATAATCAACATAAAGATCATATATGTTGATTATATAGACCTTATTTTATGGGGTTAAGTCATTTGAAATGTGCTGTATGAGCCGATTATACCTCCTATTCGGCTCATTATTTTACGACTACATGGCCGTAAACCAGGCGGTTTTTTTATGCTTGGTTTTTTTTAATTCAGCCGTTTTCAATATATATTACGTTTCGATTTAAGTGCACATGGCCAAAAGACGTTAACCGCGCATTCTAGCTCGTGGATCAACTGATTTTTCTAGGTTTATCTGAAGTTGAACCCGATGAGGGTATGGCAGAGCGCGTGCGCGGAACTCTGTTGGAAATGTTACCCGGTGGGCAAACAACGGTCGATGATCTGGCCGGCCGATTGTTTGTTAGCCGGCGCACTTTACAAAGGCGACTGAGAGAAGAAGGTACCAACTTTAAAGATATTCTCAGCAAGGTTCGTGAGGAGCTGGCCCGTCATTACATAACAAAATCTGAATTACCTTACACGCAAATTTCATTTTTACTGGGATACGAAGACCCCAATTCATTCTTCCGTGCTTTCCATTCATGGACAGGTGCAACACCAGAAACCATCCGCGCTCAAGCTACGTACTAACCGTCCTGTTAGGGCATTATTTTTTTCTACCGCCTATTCTTGAATGTGACACCTATTGCAAGTAATTTGGCCTGGTTTTCTAGGAGACTGTCGGGCTTCAAACGGTTAAGCCCGACAGTCTCCTAGGCGTTTATAGAGCGAATGCGGCACAACTAACGTTTTTTTCCTAATGCATTGTAGTGATAACTCGACTAGCGATATTCAGACGGGTGACCAACCATATCTACCCTTATCGGATTAAGTTCGATATAACGACTGCACGCCAGCAAACAACTAGTTCTGGCAAATAGGCGGGCAAATAACATATTTCGATCTCATCTGCGTTTTTGGCCAACCACTCTTTAACTAACTTCGTAAGATGCATCCGTAGATTATTCAGTTTTAAAATTACTTTTCGTTTCGCATCTTTGATTAGCCGTTTTAGAAAGTCGATCAGCTGATCTGCATTCATATGTTCGTTATATATTTGAAATCTGCTCTAACTTTGGTTAGTTATTGCGGATAACACGTTTGTGCAAGCTAAATTTGGCTATATGAATCTCAGGGTTTACTCTGTTTTTCATTATCAATATCGAGTAAACGTAATGCTTCGATGGTGCAGCTTTTAAGTAATTGCTTCGATAGTTGAGGGTCATCAACTGCGCGGGCAATTGCTAAGCCACCAATAATCATCGCTGTGGTAGCAAGCACTGTGTCACTGCTGGAATTGGAAAACGTTTGGGCATATCCTACAATACGATGGTTCATCCTTTTAAACGTTCTAGTATACGCCTTTCTTACGTTTGGCTCCCTGACCGTAACGTCGGTAATGAGTGCGGCAAGCGGGCAGGGACAGTCATTGGTGACGTTATTTTTGTCCAAATATTTTTGTATTAGTTTTTTAATCCATTCTTTGTCACTTAGCTTTTCAGGTTTGTTACGTACAATTTCACTGTTTCCGGCCGCATAAAAAATGGCTTCACGATAAAGTACGCTTTTATTTTCAAAGTGACCATAAAACGCACCTCGTGTCATTTCTGCATCAGCCATAATCTGGTTAATGGAAATGTTGTCATAACCGTTAGTAGAAAATAACTTAAACGCGCTGGCTAGAATACGGTGCCGACTATTTTCTTTATGTTCTGGGGAGTTTGGCATTGCTAACTTTACCTACATTTTTTAATATGATGTTGATCATATTAAAAAATAGCTTATCGTATGGATATTATCAATATATTTCTGTGTGAACAGGTAAGCGACAAAAAAAGGGAGGGGTATGAGAAGAGTGGTCGTGACAGGTATGGGTATTGTGTCGAGTATAGGGAATAATACGCAGGAAGTGCTTAAAAGTTTGCGTAATGCGAAATCCGGTATTGTTCAAATGGAAGAATATAAATGCCTCGGATTTCGGTCTCAGGTTGCGGGCACAATTAAACTGGATCTTGAAAAAGTACTAGATAACCGAACACGGCGATTCATGGGCGACGGCGCCGCGTTCAGTTATTTAGCCATGCAGCAGGCGATTGAGGATGCTGGTTTAGAAGCTGATGAGATATCCAATGTGCGCACAGGTCTAATTGTGGGCTCGGGCGGGCCCTCGACTAAGGCAATTGTAATGGCAGCGGATGTAACGCGGAAACGAGGTCCCAGACGAGTGGGGCCAACTCAGGTACCTAAAGCTATGTCGAGTACATGTTCTGCTAATTTGGCTACGTTGTTCAAAATAAAAGGTGTGAGTTATTCAATTAGTTCGGCATGCACTACCTCAACGCATTGCATTGGAAATGCGACCGAGATGATACAGCTTGGTAAGCAGGACATCATGTTCGCCGGTGGTGGTGAGGAGATTGATTGGACTTTTAGCGTTTTGTTCGACGCCATGGGGGCGCTGTCCAGTAAATATAATCATGCACCGGAGCTTGCATCGCGTGCGTTTGATAAAAATCGAGATGGGTTTGTTATCTCTGCTGGCGGTGGCATATTAGTATTGGAAGAACTTGAACATGCCAGGGCAAGAGGAGCAAAAATATACGCTGAAGTCGTGGGCTACGGTGCATCATCAGATGGTGCGGATATGGTATCACCATCTGGGGAAGGGGCAGCAAGATGTATGAAAATGGCAATTGATAATCTTGATTGTGAGGTAGACTATATCAATGCACATGCGACATCAACTCCCATCGGCGACAGTCAGGAAATAAATGCGATTGATAAAGTCTTCGGTGAAAATATGCCATTTATCAGCTCTACAAAATCACTCACCGGGCATTCACAGGGAGCAGCGGGGGTGCACGAAACCATCTATTCACTGTTGATGTTGAATAATGACTTTATCTGTGCGTCAGCTAATATAGCACAACTCGACCCGGCATTTATAAATGCCAACATTGTGAATGAGCGTGTTGATTTACCTGAGATTAATTGTGTGCTTTCTAACAGTTTTGGTTTTGGCGGAACTAACGGGACACTGGTTATGAAGAAATTTAATGGTATTGGGATCCCCAAATCCCCAGTTAGAAACTAAGAAATTTCAAATATTAATCGTCCCATATGTATTCGCACGATACAATATCCCTTATGACAAAAACGAAAGCACGCAGTAAAGAACGTAAAAAAGTAATGGAGGTAATAATTCTTCGCAGTGAGCCGGTTCACTTAGTAATGCTGAGTTCTTTTGTTGTCTCTTTGAGGGTGGCACTGGCGTTTGTTCGAATCGCATAGAAAATATTATCTTCATCACAATGTCTGATGATTTTTGTTTGATAACCGGCAGAATCAATACGCTGTGCGTTGACAGCGCAACCTTTTGGTAAAGATTGCTGCCACTGTTTAATGAATTCGAGGTTCTCGCGGGTAGGGGACGCATTGCCTCGGCGAAAATCCGCGGCAATAATTTGACCTATTTTGGCGATATGCCCCGCCATCGGCATAAACCCCTTGTTCTTTTTGTATGTCCATTTTGCACTGCCCTTATTGGTAATCACCTCAGTCGCATCAATATCTAATGTGACTGATCTGAGCGGTGTAGTGCGGACTGCAAGACCGTTTGCTTGGGAGTATTTTTAAGTGCCAGTATGGTTCGAAGCGCCGCGTCATCGCTAATATGTCGGGTATTTTCAATATGAAAACTGCCTTCGTGCAGCATCAGAATGAGTGTTTGTATAAATTCAGAAGGTTTGTACCCTCGATTGCCTTTTGGCAAAGGGAAGTGCTTGTCGATGCGCTGACCCAAATTTAATGTGTTTATTAATTGGGCAGTCGTAAGCAACCCGGCTCGTGACGACAGAAGATCATTTGTTGTGTCGAGTTTGTAAGGTAGAATATGCATTAGCCTTGGTTGTTTCACCCATTGGATGCCGGTCTATTTTCTCGCAAACCATTATGCAGCGAAGGCTGCCTGTGTTTTGTGATTTTCTATCTGGGAATTAGGATAAAAAGGTGACCTGACAAATGAAACGTTATTTTGCTTTATATCTTATTGTATTGATCGGTTTTCCGGCAATGCCTGTTTTAGCAGCACAAGATGAAATCTGTGCCTGCGGTGGAGAGGCTGCATTGCATTCAGTGGATGAGGTGCTGGCCTGTTATACCGACCCTCGCTGTGAAAATCGCAAACTTGATCTGGCCGTCGCCATGCGCGTAAAAGGGCGAAGTACGGCCGAGGCGATTGAAAGTTACCTGTATTTAAGCAATAACGCGGGCTTGAGCGAGGATGAGCGACAAGGTTATATAGACAAAATAGCGCATGATAGAAAACGGTTGGTCGCAATTAAAAAACTGATTTTTTTTCCGGGTTATGAAGACTTAATTGAGCCGTTATATCTCGATTTTGATGCGCCGAAAAAAGGATATTATCGACAATACAACTCTTTTAATATTGGTTATGAATACGTGGGGCTAAACGAACTTTTTCAAAAAGGCTTGCCGCGTTTAGGCTTTTTGCATTACCGCCGTTTTGGCGAGATACCGGCAAAACAGGAAGGTGTTGGGTATTACGGTGTGCATGTGTTCGGTAATATGCAGCTGGCCAGTTCTGCAGAGCAGGCGTTAAATGCGAGCGATGGCGCTATTCAAAATACAATGGTATTAAGCACCGGTGTTTTTGTGCCTTTTTTTCACTCAATGATTAACTACAATCGTTCGCTAAGCGATCTGACCGGTGTGCTGTTGACATACGCTGCAAAAAAAAACAATACGCTTGAGCGCGTAAGCTCGCGTTTTTACATGGGGTTTAGGAATGCGTTTAATCCTGAAACATACATTGATTTACTCTATGGTACAACCCAGGGGTTGGCGTCATCCCGAATGGAGGTGAGGGCGCATTTGCCGGTGTATAAGTTTGCTCATGGTAGTCGTATTTTCTTTGGCGGGACACTGAATATGTCGCTACCCTGGGAGGCGCGAGACAATGATCCGGATGTTATTCGTTTTTACCTGGAGTGGAATGCTGACTTTGGTAAAATTATCGACGGTATGAAGTCTGCGTTTGGTGCTTAATCTGCAGGCTCCTAGGGAGATTAAAAGAAAAGTAAATCTGTTTTGTCCCAGATTCAATAACGCGTTTACTATTACATAAACAGGTAGACACCGGCTTTCACCGCTGTGACTTTATCCATCCGATTTGTGTTCCGTTTGCCTGCGGCAGGCACGTTTTTTAAAACGCCGTATCAAAACCCACCAGAAAGTATCGTTCTTTTGTGTTGTGGCCAAAGGCATCACTGATATTTTTGTCTTTGGGTTGAAAGTCCCAGTTGAATTCGATTAACCCTTTTACGTTACGCATAAAATAATATGAAGCGGTCGTGGTGGAGGTGTTTATGTCGATACCTTCGCATTTGGCTTCGATGCCGTTAACAATGCCCAGCGCCAGTGAAACAGGGCCGAGGTCAGTGTCAAAAACAGCGCCGCGATCATATGTGACCCCGGCCATTCGGTAGGCTACAAAGTCTTGTGCGGTTAGTCGGGTTTCTCGTGGGAACATGAGGTCGGCGAGCTGAAATTGCCCCAGTGTCAGACCGATATTGCTGCCAAAAATATCATCCTAGAAAAATCAGTTGATCCACGAGCTATAGCACAACTACTTGATTCGCTTGGCTATATGATAAAGATTTGATTCACCAACCAGGTAACGGTGTCCGGTAAAAAAGTGTTGTCGCAAATTGTCTTAATACACGATCGTGATTCTAAGCCTGTACGAGAGTTTTAGGCGAAAAGATAAGAATTTTTCTTTGGCTTTATGTTACTCGTTATA
>Ga0316208_1000476_pt1 | contig 48661 bp, 39 predicted proteins | sample 3monopyrite_MG_FD_204944 | JGI IMG/M metagenome (GOLD analysis project Ga0316208, IMG submission 204944) | Microbial mat bacterial communities from mineral coupon in-situ incubated in ocean water Damariscotta River, Maine, United States -... | ecosystem: Environmental > Aquatic > Marine >... | reverse complement strand
CGGTCAGCTTGTCCTGGCATCGCGGGATCTCCTGCCGAGTCTGCCCGAAGGCGAATTCTATTGGTATGAGCTGATCGGATGCCGGGTGGATTCCGAGTCCGGCGAGGCCGCGGGCATCGTCCGCGAGATCTGGGAGACCGGCGCCCATGATGTGCTGGTCGTGGTCGACGAGGACGGCGCGCGTCGCCTGATTCCGACGGCGCAGGAGCTGATGACCGAGATCGATCTTGTGGGCCGGCGCATCGTCGTCGTCGATCTTCCCGGCCTCATGGAACCGGTGTAGGGGAGCGCCATGCTCGCGATCGACATCTTGACGCTCTTCCCCGAGCTCTTCGATCCCTTCCTGGAGACCGCCTTCGTGGGTATGGCTCAGCGGGACGGTGCCGCGACAATCCGGGCTCACAATCTGCGCGATTGGGCCAAGGACCGACATCGCTCGGTCGACGACACCCCCTACGGTGGTGGCCCGGGGATGGTGATGACCCCGGAGCCGTTGATTCCGGCGATCGAGGAATTGGCCGGGCCGAAGGGCCCAGACCGGAAAGTGCACGTGATTTGCCTATCGCCGCAGGGGCGTCCCCTCGATCAGGCGCGTCTTGAGGGGCTCGCTGCCGGCCCGCCGCTGCTTTTCGTGTGCGGGCGCTATGAGGGCCTCGACCAGCGGGTGCTCGATCTCGCCGTCGACGAGGAGCTCTCCATCGGCGATTACGTGCTCTCGGGAGGGGAAATCCCGACGATGGTGGCCATCGAGGGCCTGGTTCGCCTCCTGCCGGGAGTTTTGGGAAATCCGGACTCGATTGAAACAGAATCGTTCCGAGGGGGCGCCGTTCTCGAAGGACCGCAGTATACTCGGCCGCCGATTTACCGGGGCGAAAATGTGCCCGATGTCCTGCGATCCGGCGACCATGCCGCGATCGCCGAGTGGCGTCGACAGCAAGCCCTGGCAAGAACCCGAGACCGACGACCCGAGTTATTGGCGTCGTCTACGTCGAACGCCCGCAAGGGAGCCCGAAAGGGAAACGACGTGGATGACGATGGCTAGGTTTGTTTGTTCTTCGGGATGCGAGATGAACGTTATTCACGCTGCGGCAACCGCCGTCGCGAAGAGTTAAAGCAAGGAAAAGAGACCGATGCGTACCCTGGACTTCATTGAAAGCGACACGCTCCGACGTGATCTTCCCCCCTTCAAGGTGGGTGACACCGTCGCGGTTCACGTGCGTGTCCGCGAAGGCGACAAAGAGCGCATCCAGGTCTTCCAGGGCCTCGTGATTCGCCGCAAGGGTGGAGGCGTTGGCGAGACGTTCACTGTCCGCAAGATCTCTTCGGGTGTCGGCGTTGAGCGCATCTTCCCCGTTCAGTCGCCGCTCGTGACCAAGCTTGAGATCAAGTCGCGCGGTTACGTCCGACGCTCGAAGCTCTACTACCTCCGCGACCTCTCCGGCAAGAAGGCGCGCCTGCACAGCAAGGTGCGTGACCTGTCGGGCCTCGTCTCCGAGGAAGAGGCCGAAGCCGCCGCGAGTGCGTCGACGGAAGAAGCCGCTCCCGTCGAAGCGAAGGTCGAAGAGACCGTCGAGGCCACGGAATCCAAGAGCAGCAAGAAGCTCAAGGGCAAGGCCGGCAAGAAGGCCAAGGCTGCCGAAAAGGCGGAGCGCATGAAGGTGCTCAAGGCTGAGGAAGCCGAGCGCGCTGCAAAGAAGGCGAAGGAAGAGGCCGAAGCTGCGGCCGCTGCCGAAGCGGAAGCGGCGGCGGATTCCGAAGCTCCCGCCGAAGACGGTGGCGAAGAGACGACGGAATAGCGTCACTCTTTGTTGTTGGGCTCGGGGCCGTACCCGCTCGAGAGGCCGCTCAAAAGGCAGCCTCCCAATGTTCAAACGACCACCGCGCATCCTTGGGATGCGCGGTGTCGTTGTTTCTAGGGGCGTGTAAGTCCGGACTCGCACCCGCTGCCGCGTCATACAGGCAGGTGACGACATCGAAGCGCAGCCTCCCGCGATTCCCTTGAGCGGGGTGCGCGCGCAGCCAGGCGAGGGCCCCGCGCCGCAGGCGCGCCTGTTTACGCGCATCCACCGCCTCCGCCGCGCGCCCATGCCGTCCGAAACCCTCGGGCCCCGTCGACCGACGCGTCTTCACTTCGACGATCACGAGGCGGTCGCGGTGCTTCGCGATCAGATCGATCTCGACCCGGTCCGCGCGGACGTTGCGTGCGACGATCTGATACCCTCGTGATTCGAGAAAGCGCGCGGCGCGCGCCTCTCCCTCAACTCCCAGTCGTTGTCGATCTCTGGTCATCGGGCCTCTTTCTTCGCTTCATTCATCCGTTCATTTTGAACGGCAGCGATTCGGGACCTGGCTTGGGTTCGCAGCGCGAAACGATCGATTGACGAACGCGCTTTCGGCGCGGGGCTTTCGCGGGGTTCTTTAGGATACGGATGGGCACGCTCCATATCGTCGCGACACCGATCGGTCACCTCGAAGACGTGACCTTGCGGGCACTTCGGGTGCTGCGCGAGGTCGATTGGGTGCTCGCCGAAGACACCCGGCGGACCCGCGTCCTGCTCGACCATTTCGAGATCCCGCAGAAGCCGACTTCGCTGCACGCGCATAACGAGGTCGGTCGAATCGACCACGTTCTCGAAGCCCTCGAAGAGGGGCACGATGTGGCCCTCGTGTCTGACGCGGGAACGCCGCTCGTTTCGGATCCGGGGGAGAAGCTCGTCGCCGCTGCGGTTGCGGCGGGTCATCGGGTGGAGGCCGTTCCGGGTGCGTCCGCACTGCTGACTGCTCTGACCGTTTCGGGATTCGGAACCGAGCGCGTCCTCTTTCTCGGCTTTCTTCCGCGCAAGACGGGGGCGAGGCGCCGCATCCTCGAAGAGCAGATCGGGCGACGCGAGACGATCGTACTTTTTGAATCGCCCCGACGCGTCGCGACGACCGTCAGTGAGATCGCCAATGTCCTCGGTGATCGTGAATGCTGTCTCGCGCGCGAGCTCACGAAGCGGCACGAAGAAATCATTCGCGGCCCCGCGAGTGTGCTCGCCGCCCAATTTGACGAGTCGCCGCCGAGAGGGGAGTGCACGCTGGTGATCGCCGGCGCAACGGAAGCGGAGCAGGTACAGGCAACCGAGTGGACCGAGGAACAAGTCGAGGCTGCCCTTCGGTCCGGGCTCGACGCCGGTGCGTCGGTCAAGGATGTGGCGAGTGAGGTTGCGGGAAAATCGGGGCGCCCGCGCCGAGAACTCTACGCCCGCGCGGTCGCACTTCGCGAGGCGAGTAAGGACAGGGAGGCCTCCGAATGAGTGGCGTCTCGCGTCTGCTTTCCCTGGTCGGTCGCCTGCCGACGGTTCTCCGAACGCTTTCCGCCCTTCGCCCCGCCCAGGCCAAGGCGCAGATCCATCACATGTTCTTCGGCTTGCCCGAGCCCTATCGCGGGGCAGGGGGCGGACCGACGCTCGCGGTCGACCGCGCACAGGCAGTTTTCCTCGGAGCCGCCCCATATATCGCCGCCAGCGAGACGGGGAACGGTCTTCGGATCGAATTGCTTCGCCGCGAGATCGTCTTCCCCCCGACCCTCTCCGATTTCGATTGGACGGCCGCGCCCCACGGCCCACTCGTCGCCTATCACCTTCACGAGCAGGCCTACCTTCGCCATGCAAACGTCTCGCCGCAGCGACGCGCGGAAATCATTCTCGATTGGATCGATCGACACGAGACGGGCGTGGGTTGGGATCCCCATCCGATTTCGCTGCGCTTACTCTCGTGGGGGAAGTTGTTGCTCACACCTGGGGCACTGCCGGAGGACGCGACGCTTCGCGCGAAGATGATGGGCTCAATGCGCGACCAGGCAGAGTCGCTCTCGCGCGGGCTTGAGGTTCGTCTCCAGGCGAACCATCTGCTGTCCAATCTATTAGGCGTCGTTTGGGCGGGGCTACTTCTCGATGGGACGGATGCGGCCGGATGGCGTGAACGGAGTGCGATGCTCATTCAAGAGTTCGCCGCCCAGGTGCATCCGGATGGCGGGCATGAAGAACGCAGTCCCATGTATCACTCGCTGCTCCTTGAGAATGTGCTCGACCTGCTCAATCTCGCGAGAGCTTCGGAGCATGCGGACGCGGCACTCGTGACCTGTCTGGAAGGGGTAGCTCGTCGAATGGGGGAGGCGCTTCGTGTCTATACCGGTCCTGATGGTCGGATCTGCCTTTTTGCGGATTCGGCCTGGGGCGTTTGCGCGGAGCCCGAATCTCTTTCGCGTTATGCCGAAGCGCTCGGACTCGTCGTGGCGGAAGGTGCGTCGGAGGAAGGCGCGTTGACCGTGCTGCCGGATTCGGGTTATGCGCGGCTTGCGTGCGAGGGTTTCGATGCCCTCGTTTCGACCCACGGACCTTCGCCGGCGCATCAGCCCGGCCATGCTCATTGTGACGTGCTCGGCTTCGAACTCTTCGTGGACGGGGATCGCGTTGTGACCGACACCGGCGTTTTCGAGTATCAAGTCGGCCCGAACCGCTTGGCAGCGCGTTCAACCGAAAGCCACGCGACGCTTCAATTCAATGGGCGCGAGCAGTCGGAGATCTGGTCGGCGCATCGCGTCGGCGGGCGGGCCGCGACCGCGATTCCGCGCACCCTCGAAAGTGGCGCCGTCGAGTTCTCGGTCATCGGATGGGGCGGAGCACCGGAGCATCGACGCCGGATCCAGATTCGTGAGCAGGGTTTCGAGATCGAAGACAGGGTTTCGCAGGCGGGGCATGACGTTGTTAGTCGATTCCCCTTCGCGCCGGAGATGCAGGTCGAAGGGACCGCTACGGGCGAGCGCGTTTCGGGCAGCCTGATCCTCAGGAGCGAGCAGAGCGGAACGCAGGTTCGGATCGTGCTCCCGGATGCGTTGGAATGGCAGCTCGAATCGGGCGTATTCTTCCCGACGTTTCACGAGAGCGTCCCGCGCCTCGTACTCGTCGGCCGTGGCCGGACACCCCTCGAAGCCTCCCTTCGCTTCGAGCGCGCCTAATCCGACGCGGTCTCCATCAAGGTCATCAGGCCCGCTTCATCGAGCACCGTCACGCCGAGATCCCCGGCCTTCTTGACCTTGCTCCCTGGATCCTCGCCAGCGACGACGTAGTTCGTCTTCTTCGAAACCGAGCCCGTGACCTTGCCCCCTGCCGCCACGATCTCAGCCTTGATCTCGCCTCGCGCTCGCGACATCGTGCCGGTCAAGACGAAGGTGAGGCCCTCGAGCGACTGGGGCGCCACCGCCTCCCCGGTCGGCTTTTCCGGAGCCGCTTCAAGCTCAACACCCAGCTCAAGGAAACGCGCGAGCTCGGCGCGGTTGTTCGGGTCCGCCGTAAAGAGACTGACGCTTTCGGCGATCGTGGGCCCGATTCCCTCGATCGCAGCGATGTCTTCCTGGGTCGCGGACACCAATTCATCAAGGGTCGAGAATCGCTCGGCCAGGAGTTCGGCGATCGTCTCCCCGACGTGCCTAATGCCCAGGGCAATCAAAAGGCGGGGGAGGGTGGTCTTGCGCGCGCGTTCAAGCGCGGCAATCAGGTTCTGAGCGGACTTCGATCCCATTCGCTCGAGACCGGTGACCCCTTCTTCGTCGAGGGCGAAGACGTCCGAGAGTCGCTTCACGAGACCGGCTTCAACGAGCTGGTCGACGAGCTTCTGACCGAGTCCGTCGACGTCGAGGGCGTTGCGGCTCGCGAGGTGTGTGAGGTTCGTCTTGAGCTGGGCGGGACATTCGAGGTTCGCGCAGCGCGTGACGGCTTCGCCCTCAAGCCGCACCGTCGCGGCATCGCAGACGGGGCAGGTCGTCGGGAGCGTGCAGCGTTCGAGCACGACCCCTTTCGCGAGGGCCGCGGCGCGGCGGTCGATGCGCACCCGCACGACCTGGGGGATGACGTCGCCGGCACGCTGGATGACGATGCGATCTCCGACGCGAATATCCTTCCGCTCGATCTCATCCTGGTTATGCAGCGAGGCATTCGAGACGGTGACGCCGCCGACGCGGACGGGGGCGAGTCGGGCGACGGGCGTGAGCGCGCCCGTGCGGCCGACCTGGAACTCGATCGCTTCGAGCACGGTCTCCGCCTGCTCCGGGGGGAACTTGAAGGCGATGGCCCATCGCGGTGCGCGGGCGAGGGTGCCGAGGGACGCTTGTTGGTCGAGGGCGTCGACCTTGAAGACGGTGCCGTCGATTTCGACAGGCAGGTTTCCGCGCTTCGTGAGGAGGTCTTCGTGGAAGGCGATGGCTTCATCAACACCGTGACAGACGCCGATCTCGGGGCTCACGATGAACCCCCATTGGCCTAACAGCTCGAGCGTTTCCGATTGACTCGTGAAGGAGTCGGGGCGCCCCTCGGCGAGGGCGTAGACGCGGAACTCGAGACTGCCGAGTCGTTCGTAGTCGATGTCGTGAATCTGCCGGAGGCTGCCGGCGGCGGCGTTGCGTGGATTCTCGAAGGGGCGCACGTCTCGTGCAATCCGCCCGCGATTGAGGGTTTCGAAGGCAGCGAGGGGCAGGATGATCTCGCCGCGAACCGATGCGAATGGCGGCGGGTTGTCCGTGGCAAGCCGTTTCGGAATCGAAGGGACCCGTTCGAGGTTGACCGTGACATCCTCGCCGGTCTGACCGTCGCCGCGGGTGAGCCCCTGGGCGAAGACTCCGTTCTCGTAGATGAGTTCGATCCCGGAGCCGTCGAGCTTGGGTTCCGCGACGTAGTCGAGGAGCGCCAACGGAGACGCTTCTTCGTCGCCGGCCTCTTCGTCCGCTTCCTTCGTCAGCATCCGGCGAATGCGTGCATCGAAGGCCCGCATCTCGTCCGCGTTCATCGCGTTGTCGAGAGACAACATGGGCGAACGATGGGGCGCCGTTTCGAAACCCTCTGCGGGCTTCGCGCCGACCTGCTGAGTCGGGGAGTCGGGAAGAACGAGGCTCGGGTGCTGCGTTTCGAGGGCGATCAACTCGCGCCTCAGAACGTCGTATTCGGCGTCCGTGATCTCCGGGGCATCGTCCTGGTAATAGAGGGCATCGTGACGGCGCAATTCATCCGAGAGGAAGGCGACGCGCAAGCGAGCGGCATCGAGGTCGGCCTTGGCGACGGCGGGCGCGCTTTCGTCAGGGTTCCCGGCCACTGCCTTCTTCTTGCCGGATCGAGCCGCCACGAATCTCCTCGGGTCCTCTGGCTCTTTCCGGTCCCGCTCGAAGGAGCCTGTGAACCGATCAGAGCGAGTCATTGCGTGTTCGCTTCCGCGGGTCTGCCGGTCGCGAAGGGCGTGGGTAGATGTGTATGGAAATCCCATCAAGGGGGCTTCCCTCGACGCCGATGAGCGTTCGAGTCCGCCGAGGCATTTCACCGCATTCGGCGGACGGACTCTACCACGCTGGCAGACCGAGTCGGTACCGATGGGACCGACGGACTGAGGGTGTGGGAACGGGGAAGAGATGACCGGCGAGGGAACACTCACAGACGCACGCGATCGGTCGAGCGATGCCACGCGACTTGCGGCGGCATCGGCGCGGATCGAAGTGCTCGAGGAAGAGCTGGCCCTCCAGGCCCAGGCTCGGGCTGACCTCATCCATCTCGTGAGTCATGAGCTTCGCACCTCGATCACCGTGATCTCGGGCTTCGCCCGCTTGCTCCAGAACGAAGGCCATGGCGGCCTCAACGCCGAGCAGCATCGCTTCGTTGGTGAGGGCCTGAAGGCTTGCCGGCGGCTGGATGAGTTCGTCGGGGATCTGCTCGAGGCACGCGTTGATGGTGAGACGCCCTTCGCTGTGACGCCCGCGTTGGCGGATCTGCACGAGACGATCGAAGCCCAACTCGAGTCCCTGATGCCGCTCCTTGAGGAACGGGGATCGAAGGTCGAGGTCAGGCTGAATGCGTCGGCCGCGATGATCCCCTTCGATGCGCGACGCATCGAGCAGGTCGTGACGAATCTGATGACGAACGCGATTCGTTACGGGCGCGAGTCGGGGGTGATTCAGATCGGAACGCGGGACGTTCAGGGCGAGGCCGCCGGTGTCGTTGAGGGCGGGCCCGCGATCGAAGTCAGCGTCGAAGACGACGGTACGGGAATCCCGGAAGGCGATCGCGAGCGGCTCTTCGCGCCCTTTGTACGGGGCGCTGCAGCGCACAAAACGGAACATGGGCTCGGCATCGGTCTGGCGATTTGTCGCCGGATCATCGTTGCCCACCACGGAACGATTCACGTCGAAGCGGGGGCCCAGGGTGGGGCTCGCTTCGTATTCAGATTGCCGCGCGAAATTGACGCGACGACCGGGAGGCTTGACCGCAATGGCGGCTGCTGAGCATCGAACAGGGCGGTCTGCGTCCACGGATTCAGAAGCGCCGCGGACTCCGCGAGCGCTGATCGTCGACGACGCAGAAGGCATGCGCGCCTATTTGGCGACGCTCTTCGAATCGCGGGGGTTCGATGTAGATACCTGTGATGACGGCGGACGTGCGCTCAAGCTCCTCGAGAGCGGGGCGGATCCCGATGTGATCATGCTCGACGTGATGATGCCGGGAACCGACGGTCTCGCCGCATTGGCGAAGATTCGAGAAGCCTGGCCCGAGGTACCGGTTCTGATGGTCTCGGTTGTCGGTAAGGCGGGGACGATCGTAGAGGCGATGCAGCTCGGCGCGGCGGATTACCTGACCAAGCCCTTTGAAGAAGCCGAACTCGATTCCGCCCTCGATCGACTCGGTCTGCATAGCACCGCGCGCGGAAGCCTCGCGCCGAGAAGCACGCAGGTCGCTGATCCTTCGCGCACGATCTGGGTGAGCCCCGCGCTGCGCGAAATTCGCTCGGTCATCGAGCAGATCGCGGACACCGACGTCACAGTCCTGATTCAAGGCGAGAGTGGCGCAGGTAAAGAAGTGGTCGCCCGCGAAGTTCATGCCGTCTCCAATCGATCGACGGGGCCCTTCGTCAAGGTCAACTGCGCGGCTCTTCCTACGGACCTGCTCGAGAGCGAGCTCTTTGGCTACGAAAAGGGCGCCTTCACCGGCGCGAACGGCCGCAAGCAGGGCAAGTTCGAACAGGCGACGGGGGGCACCATCTTCCTCGACGAGATCGGCGAGATGTGTCCATCGCTCCAGGCGAAGCTCCTGCAGGTTCTGCAGGATTCGGAGTTCACCCGACTCGGGGGGAATCGCGAAGTGCGCGTCGATGTACGCGTCGTCTGCGCGACGAATCGTTCTTTGGTCGATATGGTCGCGGCGGGAGACTTCCGAGAGGATCTCTACTTCCGGTTGAATGTCGTGGCGATCGACATCCCGCCGCTGCGCGAACGGCGCGAAGAGGTTCCGCTTCTCGTGGAGACCTTCTTGTCCCGTTATGCGGCGCTCTACGAACGGCCCCATCCGGGGTTGTCGCAGAATCTCATCGAAGCGATGAACGCCTACGATTTCCCGGGCAATGTCCGAGAACTCGAGAACATGATCAAGCGTGTGGTGGTGCTTGAGAGCGAGGAGTCGATTCTCTGTGAACTGGTGCGGCCGCGTGCGACCCGAGGTGAACGGCGCGCGCAGCTTGATGCGATGCTCGAAGAGATCGAAGAGACCGCCGGCGACCTCCCGCTGCGTGAGGCGGGCAAGAAGTTCGCGCTCGAAGTGGAACGCGAAGCGATCGAGCACATGCTGAATCTGACGGGCTGGAATCGGAAGCAGGCCGCAAGTCGACTGGGCGTGAGTTACAAGACGCTGCTTCAGAAGATTCGGGACTGCGAGGTCGAGGTTCGCGGCTAGCCCGCGACGAACTCGCGACTCCCCCCGACGAACCCGCTCAGAAGGTTCGACCGATCCGTGGTCTAGCGTCGGTCGGCCAGCGTGCTTTCGAGAAACGCGGCCATTCGGCGTGCCAGGTCATCGCGGATGAAACCCGCATCGACCCATCGTTTTCCCGCCGCGGCGCGCTCGTTGGCGCTCGCCGGGTCATCCATGATCTGCGCGATGGCGTCGACCATCTGGTCCTCGGCTTCCGGGTCGATGACGAGGGCGCCTTCGGCTTCCTCCATCATGCGTCGAATCTCACCCTTGGCCGCGAGGATGATCGGGCGTTCCTGTGCAAGGAACTCAAAGATCTTCGAGGGGATCACCGTCTCGAAAACCGGGAGATCCCGCAGCATCACGAGCAATAGGTCAATGGACGCGATCCAGTCGGGCATCGCCTGGCGCGGCTGAAGTCCGAGCATGACGATGTTGTCGAGTCCACGGCGTGCGATATCCGCCTCGAGCTTCTCACGGTCAGCGCCATCGCCGATCAATACGAAGCGCAGCTTTTCCCGGTCCTTCATGCGCTCCGCAACGTCGACGAGCAGCGTGAGGCCGTGGGCGAGACCCAGGGTTCCGACGTAGGCGACGGTGAAGTAGCCCTCAAGACCGTGCTTGGCGAGCAGCTCTTGATTCGGGGGACGTGGCATGAAGAGAGCGGGGTCGATGCCGTTGTAGATGAGTTCGATCTTTGACTCGTCGACACCGCGGTCGATGATGTGTTGGCGGAACGTTCGCGTATTGACGACCACCCCGGCAGCACTCTTGTAGAGCCATCGCTCGAGGGCTTCGAGGGTCGAGAGGATCGGCCCGGGCCCCAGCTGTCCAAGCTCGACGATCGACTTCGGCCAAAGGTCCCGAATCTCGAGAATGAAGGGCCGTCTCTTGAGCTTGGCAATGACAGCGCCTGCGACGCCTGCGAAGAATTGCGGGCTCGTGCCGATCACGAGGTCAGGGCGTTCGGCCCGGGGCGATGCGAGTACGGCGGTGACGGCGAAGAGTAGATAGTTTGCGACGCGGCGGGCGAAACCAGAGTTCGGCGTGACGTACATCCAGGTTCGGATCACCCGGATTCCGTCGATCGTCTCTTCCTGGATCCAGCGGTTCTTGTACCCGTCGAAGAGCACGCCCCGCGGATAGTTGGGGACCCCGGTAATGACCGTGACTTCGTGGCCGTCCGCGACCCACCTTCGACAGTGTTCGTGGGTTCGGTTTGCGGGGGCATTCACTTCCGGGGGGAAGTTATGCGTAACAAAAAGAATCTTCATGCGAGCGGCGCGGGCTTCAGGTCGTGCGATGTCCTGGGTTGGTGCATGTGCTTGCTAGTCCGGCACATAGGCGGAAAGCATCGGGGTCACAGAGCCCGCGAACTCACGGAATGTGGCTTCGGCTGCTTCCTCATCGCCGAATCGGATCGGAATCGTGAAGCGAACGAGCGAGCCGTCCGTTCTTCCGAAACGTGCGCGATCGAGGAACATGTAGAGGATCTTGTGATGACTCTGCGCGATGACTCGGCCGCGGGAGTGGTACCAGAAGTAGACGAGCGCACGCTGATTGCCCTTGGCGATGACAAAGCGCTTGGCTTCGCCGCCGGGGCCGGCATCGATGGGAACGACCTTTGCGTCGATGACATCCCAGCCACTGCCGGGAAGGCAATGCTCGGGGGGATGAATCGCGGTGGCTTTGCCGGAGTCGCGATCTCTCGTCTGCCGTTCGTGATACCCGACGTAAAGATGGCTGGCCGCCATTTGATCGTCCCGCACGAAATTGCAAGAGATGTAGTCGGTCACCATCAGGATATCGATGGTGGCTTCGTCGATCGTCTCGCGCGTGCCGCATTCCCAGTTCGCCACCCGATCCGGGAAAGCGTCGAAGGTCTGCCGCGGCGGGATGACCTCAGCGGAGCCGAGAGACCAATAGACATAGGCGTTGAGCAGCAAGAAGACGACCGCAGCAGCAAGTTTCTTTGTCATGCCTCGCCTTCCTTTCGCCGAGCGGAAATGCCCATGAGGATCTCGATCAATCGGCCTTCCGCCAACAACATGAAGAATGCCATGCCGAAGGTCATGATGCCCTGAAAATCGTGGACGGGTCCGCCGGCGGCTTCTTCGCCGAAATGGTGGGCCAGGTAGCCTGTTAATGCGACGCGAAAGGCATTTACGAAGATGGCGATCGGGATGGTCGATCCAACCAGGAAGAGCTGGATCGGCAGCGAGTCGCTCTTGAAGAAATGCGCGAACACGACGCCCAGCGTAATCAGCGCCATCAGGCTGCGAAGTCCACTGCAGGCCTCGTGGACGAAGAGCTCCGTATGCGCGAGGTGGATGATGTTGCCTTCGACGAGGGCGGGAATACCGAGTTCCTGGAGGCTGACGACCGCGAACTGCGCAGCGATCAGCTGAAGCGGAAATGCCACCGTGTTCACGAGGGATTGCGGAAGCGGAACCATCAAGAAGAGGAAGCCCAACGGGAAGGCCAGAATCTTGAAGACGTCCTTACCGAGCAGCAGAAGGACGAAGCCGATCAGCGTGAAGATGAATCCGCTGCGCATCGTCATCAGCTCGGTTCCGAGGCGCCCGATCGTCAGTGACGTTAGGCCTATGACGAGGGGAAGAAGGCCGAGCCAGCTTCCGGAGATGCGTGCGTTCTCGAGATCCCATCGACGCTCGTAGGCGAACCAGACGGCGAGCGGGGCGATGATGAAGCCGTGCTGGTAATCCTCAACCAGGCTCCAGTGATGAACCATGTTGCTGAGGATCGGAAAGTAGACGCCGAAGAGGGCGACGATCAGCCCGCACGTGACATACACCGATGTGCGCCGGGACGAGTCGGCGCTCGACCCTTGACCCGTTGGCATGCTCGTCGCGTTGGCCATGTTCAGGCGGACCCCAAGTTCTTTCCGTCCGGACGTGCTGTTAGGTCACGCTCCAGGATATCGACGATTCGAACGGCGGCATCGCCGTCCCAGAGTTCAGGACGCCGACCTTCGCGAGGCGGTTCCGAGCGAAGTCGTTCGATGGCTTCCTCGATGGCTTGGGGGTCGGTTCCGACGATTTCGTTCGTCCCTTCCGTCACCGTGATCGGCCGCTCAGTGTTCTCTCGCAGTGTAAGGCATGGCACGCCGAGCGCGGTGGTTTCTTCCTGGATTCCACCGGAATCCGTGAGCACCATCTGAGCATCCGTCAGCAAACGGAGGAAGTCGAGGTAGCCGAGCGGGTCCGTCATATGCAGATCGGGCTTCATACCGCCGAGATTCTCTTCGACGGCTTTCGCCGTTCGCGGATGAATCGGAAAGACGACCGGGATGTCCTGATTGAGCCGCCCGAGTACTTCGAAGAGCCGGCGCAATTGGTCCGCCGAGTCGACGTTGCTCGGCCGGTGCAGCGTGAGGACCGCATAACGCTTGGGAGTCAAGCCGAGTCGCTCGACGGTATCGAGCTTGTCTGCCTTCTCTTTGTGGCTGAGCAGCGTATCGATCATGACGTTGCCGACGAAATGGATCTTCTCGATCGGGATGCCTTCGCGTAGCAGGTTCTCCTCCGCCGACGCTTCGGTTGTGAAGAGCCACTCGGAAACCGAGTCGGTCAGAATTCGGTTGAGTTCTTCGGGCATCTTGCGGTCGCCGGAACGCAATCCTGATTCAACGTGGGCGACCGGGATGTCCAGCTTGATCGCGGCGAGGGTGGCCGCGACGGTCGAGTTTACGTCGCCGACGACAAGGACGACGTGCGGCTTCCGCTCGATCAGCAGATCTTCGATTTTCATCAGGACCTGCGCTGTCTGATGACCGTGACTGCCGGAACCGACGCCCAGATTGACATCAGGCTCTGGGATGCCGAGATCCCTGAAGAACGAGTCCGACATTTTCTGGTCGTAGTGCTGGCCAGTGTGGACGAGGATGGGTTCGAAGCGATCCGGCCGACGAGCGAACTCGTGCATGAGTGGCGCGATTTTCATGAAATTCGGACGCGCACCGGCCACCGCCAGGACGCGAATTCGTTCGTCCGGGGAGGCTGCGCGCGAGGCGTTCGACGTCATCGTGTCTTCCTGCTGGGTCGGGCGGGGAGTCGGTCCGACACGTGCAATCGACGCGATTCGGCGCTGGGGGCTCCTCCGGGGATTTCGGGATTTCTGCACCGCTTCTTTAGCATCGCGACCCCTCAGGCGGGTCAGGTCTGTCAGCCATAAGATCGCGGAGGTACCCCTTCGGGGGGCATTTCGGAGGATCGGGTGTTTCCCTGAGACGATGCTCCGCATCCTTGAATTGAACCAAAAGGTGGAATCAGGATGGCCGATGAGGGAAAGGGGTTTCCTACCGGGAGTCCAAGTATCCAAAATTGGAATTCTTTTTCACATTCTGACGAAAAGAACGTCCACCTATAGCTACCTTCTGGCCACTACCCGGATAGAGTGCCCACCGGTTCAGCTTTCGAACAGGGTTTGTCGCGTAGACCGGACGGTAGAAGCAGCAGCAGGTGTGGCGAAAACGTTCCATATAGAGGCCTCTATGGGACCTCGCCGGGAGTATTTCAGTTTCGATGAGTGAGCGGACTACGGTTCTCGTGATCGATGATGATCCGGGAATCCGTGAATACCTGGAGACGCTGGCAACGCGTCAAGGCTACGGGGTGTACACCGCCGAGGACGGCGAAAGTGCGCTCAACGAGCTCGATCAGGTGCGTCCGGACATCATCACTCTCGATGCGGTCTTGCCCGGGATCGATGGCCTCGAAACACTCCGTCGACTGAAGCAGCGAGCGCCCGAAATTCCGGTGGTGATGCTTTCTGGACACGGGCAGGCGCGCACGATCGTGGAAGCGATGCGGCTCGGTGCCGCCGACTTCTTGCGCAAGCCGTTCGAGGTCGAAGAACTTGAACTGGCCTTCGCGAAGGCGCTCGACAACCGTGCTCTCGAAGAAGAGGTCATGAGCCTGCGCGGTCGCGTTCGGTCGGAGGTTGATGGCCTCCTGATGGGCGGCGACAACCCGAAAATGCGGGAAGTCCGAGAGATCATCGAACAGGTGGCGGATACCGACATCACTGTGCTTGTTCGAGGCGAGAGCGGGACCGGCAAAGAAGTCGTGGCGCGGGCGCTCTTTCAGCTGGGCAATCGACGCAGTCGCCCGTTCGTGAAGGTCAACTGCGCGGCGCTCCCATCGGAGCTGCTCGAGAGTGAGCTCTTCGGATTCGAAAAGGGCGCCTTCACCGGCGCCCAGAAGCGAAAGCTCGGCAAGTTCGAGTACGCGAACCAGGGCACGATCTTCCTCGACGAGATCAGTGAGATGGCGCCGGGCCTCCAGGCGAAGTTGCTTCAGGTTCTTCAGGACGGCGAGTTCTCACGACTCGGCGGGGAGAGCGATGTCCGTGTCGACGCACGAATCATTGCGGCGACGAACCGAAACCTCGAAGAGGCCGTCAAAAGCGGAGAGTTCCGCGAGGACCTCTACTACCGCTTGAACGTCGTCACGATCCAGATCCCGCCGCTGCGCGATCGGATCGATGCCGTCCCGCTTCTCACCGAGCATTTCCTCGGCATGTACAACGAGCAGTACAACAAGAAGGTCGAAAAGCTGTCGAACGAGACCATGCAGCTGCTCATGGATTATCACTGGCCCGGCAACGTTCGCGAGCTCGAGAACATGGTGAAGCGCATGGTCGTGCTCGGCAACGAACAGACCGTGCTGCAGGAGCTCTCCCAGAGCGCGCCGCCTCAGGCACTTGAATCTGACCCTGATGATCTCGGTCTCGACCTCGTAGCCCTCGGAGCAGATTTCTCGAACGGTCAGGAACTGGATCTGAAGGCGATCTCGAAGCGCGCCTCCCAGATCGCAGAAAAAAAAGTTATTGAGCGCGTGCTCGGCCAGACGCGCTGGAATCGGAAAGAAGCCGCGGAGCGGCTGCAGATCAGTTACAAGGCCCTCCTTTACAAGATGAAGGAAAATGGGCTGAGCGAAAGCCGTTAGGTGCGTCGCAGTCATGAAGGTCGCACACATTGAATTTCGGAGATTCACGATGATTCGCGTTGGAAATACAGTTCGACGACTCGCCTTGGCGGCGATGGCCGCACTTGCTGTGGGGTGCACCGGTGTGGGCGCGCCGCTCCCACCCGAGCCCGAAGCGGGCCTCCGCGAGGAGTACGTGATCGGCATTCCCGACCGGTTGAAGATTCTGGTTTGGCGGAATGACGATCTGAGTGTCGAAGTTCCGGTTCGCCGCGATGGCAAGATCTCGGTTCCGCTCGTGGATGACGTGCAAGCCGAAGGGCTGACGCCTCACGAGCTGAAGGAAGTTCTCACGGAAGCGCTCGCGGAATTCGTGACCGCGCCGGATGTGACGGTCATCGTTTCCGAGACGAATAGCCACACGGTGACAGTTGTCGGCGGCGTTGCGCGCTCGGGGCAGATCTCACTGACGCGGCAGATGCGCGTCCTCGAGGCGATCGCGACGATGGGCGGCTTCAACGCGTGGGCGAAGAAGGACTCGATCAAGGTCTTTCGAAAGAACGGAAACGAGACCATCGAATACGTCTTCAGCTTTGGTGCGTACGCTTCGGGCAAGGCACCTGACTCAAATCTCCTGCTTCAGCCAGGGGATATGATCGTGATTCCGGAATAACAGAGGCGCCGAATGGTTCGCGCGCGGCTTTGCGCAATTATGGGGTTGTGTTTGATGTTGCAAGCAGCATCGACAGAGGCACGGGAAGTCGAGTTCTTTATCGAGAATCGTCTCGGTATGGACTCGAATATCTTTCGACGAGCAGAAGGCGCTTCGCCGTCTCCCGCGAAGTCCGGTTTCTATGAACTCTCCCCTAGAATCTCCGTGCGTGATGAGCAAGACGCGCTCACCTACGACGTTCGGTATCAGCCAACCTACGAGCACTTCTTTGCCACCGATGGCCAAGCCGATGGCGCTGACGTCAGTGGCTTGGATCACAGCGCGCGGGGCGATTTTAGATGGCAGCCGTCGCAACGAACGACGGTGAGCGGTGACGGCAGCTTCTATCGCAATCGGCGCCTTAGGCAGAATTTCCGCGATGTGGGGCCCGTTCCGGATGCGGCGATCGATTCGTCGGACAATGAGCGGATTCAGCGCGGCCGTGGCTCCGTCAATTTTAGTCATTCGATGTCGCCGCGATTCTCAGCGCAGACCAGTTATTCGTACGACAATATGGACTTTAATCGGCGCGAGTTCAGCGATTCGGAATCGCACACGGCTTCGATCGGCATGAACTACGCCGTATCCCCCAAGACAACGTTTGGCCTGACAGGGTCTGCGCGTTTCCGAGAGTCTCGTGCGAGCGTAGGTGACGTCTTGCTGACTGAGTTTAGGTCTCGAACACGCACGATCGATCTGTCGTTCACGGTCTCTCATCAATTCAGCGAGCGAGTCGAACTTTCGATTTCCGTTGGGCCGTCGTTCATCAACACCGAAGATGAGCAGTCGAATATCCCCACGAATCCGAATCCAGACACCAGCGACCTTGTTCAGTACAGCGCAGATCAATCGATCTTCGCAGTCGTCAGCGGCGTCTATCGGTGGAAGAACGGGAATGCCAAGGTCGGTTACACGCGCTCTGAAGCGGGCGGAGGTGGTGGGACGTCTGCCGCGTCGATCGTCGACGATATCTCGGTCAATCTCTATCACAGGCTTGATCGAGATTGGACGGTGCGTCTGGGTGGTGGCTGGAATAATCGCTCTTCGGTTTCGTCCAATGCGTTCTTTGGCCTCGATACACGCGTTGAGCGTGTCTATGTCAGGGGATCGATTGAACGGAGGCTTACGCCTCGCGTCGCGCTGATCGCGTCCGCACGTTGGAGCAATCAGACCGCTGATCAGTTTCGCTTCCTTCCCCGGTTCGATCGCACGACCGAATCAGCGATCACGTCCGGATACCTCTCTCTCCGTTACACCTTCGAGCCTCGGATTTTCTAGGGCAGGATATTGCAATGAATCTCGATCAAGGCAATCAAGTAGTCGATCTCTTTGGACTCGCGCGCAGGCGCGGGAAGCTCATCGCGCTCGTCGCGGGCTTTGTGATCCTTGCGACGTTTTGGATCTCGATGGCGCTTCCGAATCTCTATACGTCGGCAGCGATGATTCTCGTCGAGCCGCAATCGGTCGATGAAGACCTCGTGAATTCCGGCGTGCGTGAGAGCGATCTCAATGAACGCCTCGGACTCATGACCGCGGAGATTCTCAGTCGCGCGCGCCTGTCGGCGATCATTACCGACATGGACCTCTATGAGGATGAGAAGGATGACATGGAGCGCATCGAGATCGTGGAGCTCATGCGCTCCTACGTCGATGTGGTTCCCGTGATCTCTGAGCTCGAAGAGGGACACCGCAATCAGGAGCTCCGATTCTCGACGTTCCAGATCGTCTTTCGGCACGAGGACAAGAACATCGCAGCGATCGTTGCGCAGCGAATCGCGAACGACTTTATCGACGCGAATATCGCCGCTCGAACGGGGATCACGGGTAAGAGCCTCGACTTCATGCGGGACGAGATCGACACCCTGACCACGGAGTTGGCGCGGGTCGAAAAGCGGATCGCGGAGGTGAAATCCGAGAACGCCGGGATGCTGCCGGAGGAATTCGACAGCAATCAGCGCATGCTTCAATTCGCACTGAGCGATTTGCGCGATGCGCAGAGGGTTCTCTCCGCCGCAGAGAGTGACTTTTCCTACTGGAAGAATCAGGCGCTTACGGCCGGAGAACTCTCCACTCCGGGGGATACCGCCAGTCCGAGTCATCGGATGAGGACGCTCGAGATCGAGCGGGGGAGTTATCTCGCACGCGGGTTCACTTCGCGTCACCCGGATGTTGTTCGGATCGAGGCTGAGCTTGCCTTGTTGAGGGAGCAGGTCGCTGCGTCCGGTGCTGACGAATCTGCTCCTAAGTCATTGAGCGAGCAGAATGCGCGTTCAGAGCAGCAGCGCGCCGAGCTTCGTGCTGCGGCGACGCGAGAAGACATCACGCTGCTTCGGGAATCGATTGAAGACCTCGAGGCACGTTTGGCAAGGACCGCGGGTGTCTCCGAGTTGCTTGATGGACTCGGTCGAGAATACGACCATCTCTATCGCAGCTATCAGGACTTCAGCACGCGCTTGCAGCAGGCATCCGTTCAAGCGGACCTGGAGCGACGTCAGCTCGGCGAGAAGTTTCGCATCCTTGAATCTGCCGAAGCGGCGCCCCAGCCGAGCTCGCCGAACCGGATTCTTCTTCTCAGCTTGGGGACGCTCCTCGGCCTCGCGCTCGGAGCGGGTGTCGGCTTGGTTGTCGAGATGACGGACTCGTCGATCCATACGAGTAACGAGCTGCAGCAGTCGCTGGGGATTCCGGTCCTCGTGTCTGTTCCCCGCATCATGCTCGAATCGGATCGAGCGGCGAGGTCGAGGCGGATTCTACGCGAAACCGTCGCCGCCATAGCGGTGGTCGTGTTCGTCTTGCTAGGCGGACTCGTTACCTACTTCTTTGTGAATATGTCGGGATTGCAGGCCGAGAGTTCGGAAGAAGAACCCGCAGCTCAGGAAGCACAGATTCGGTACGTGCTTCCGGGTTCGCTCGGCTAGGCGCGAGGACCGAACGATGTACACCGAGTATTACGGGCTGGTACGACCACCCTTCGAGATGACGCCGGATCCCTCCTTCTTGTATTTGGGAGAGGCGCATCGCGAGGGATTGGCGACGCTCGTCTACGCGGTCAGCTCCGGGAAGGGCTTCGTGATGCTGACCGGAGAGGTCGGCACGGGCAAGACGACGCTGCTTCATGCACTGCTTGCGCAGCTGGATTCGACGACGAACTCTGCCTTTATCTTTAATCCACGACTCGATCCGATGGGCTTCTTTCGGATGCTCTTCGAGGAGTTGGATGTGGGCCCGGCCTGCGACACGAAGGCGGAGTATCTGCTTGCGTTGAACCAGTATTTGATCGACAAGCTCGCCGCAAATGAGCGAGTGCTGTTGATCGTGGACGAGGCGCAGAATCTCTCGGCCGAAATGCTTGAGGAAATCAGGCTCTTGTCGAATCTCGAGACGCCGACCTCGAAGCTGATTCAGATCATGCTCGTGGGACAGCCGGAGCTTCAGGACCTGGTCGATCAGCCACAACTTCGACAGTTGCGCCAACGGATCGCGCTCCGACATCATCTGCGCCCCTTTAATGAGTCCGAGATCGTCGAGTATGTGGAGCAGCGCCTTGAGAAGGCCGGCTACACCGGGCGCGGCCTGTTCAAGAAGAAGGCGTACAAAGAGCTTTACCGCATCACCGAAGGCACCCCGCGGATGATCAACAACATCTGCGACGGCAGCCTTCTACTTGGCTACGTACGCCAGCAAGCCACCATCGGTGCGGACGCAATCCGCGAAGTCGCTACCGATCTCGGTCTCGTCGAAAAAGACGGCACCGAAGAGAACCGATCATCCCAGGATAGTGAAGTGTCTGGGAAGCGACGGAAGCGTCGCTTGTTTCGCTTTCGTCGCTAAATAGACGAATTCGAAGTTTCAGGGAGAGACGAAATGCCCAAGCATTATGAAGCGCTGCAGCGAGCCGAAGAGGAGCGCCGCCGGAAAGCCGGCGGTGGCGTCGAAGCGCCCGTGCCCGCGAGCGTTCCTTTCGAAACAGCGCCGTCTGTTTCGCGCAAGGAAAAGCCGCCCGGGATGCTCAAGCGATTGTTCTCGCGAAATGGCGGCGCGTCTGGCGGCGAGGAGCCGAGTGAGGCAAACAAACGCCGCATTGCGCTGATCCAGCCCGACTCTTATGTGGCGGAGCAGTACCGAAGTCTGCGCGGTCGCATCGACTCGCTCGCTTCTCAGCGACCGATCAAGACCCTTGCCGTGACGAGTGCGAACTCCGGTGAAGGGAAGTCGACTTGCTCGGTAAACCTGGCGGCGGTGACCGCGATGAGCGTCGGCCGAAGTGTGCTCTTGATCGATTGCGACCTTCGCCGCCCGAAGGTGCATTGGACTCTCGGCTTGCAGCCTCAGGTCGGGCTCGCCGAGGTGCTGTTGAATCAGGCGACACTCGAGGAGGCAGTTCTCAAGCTCGATGGGGTGAATCTCGACGTTCTGCCAGTTCGGTCGGTTCCCTCGAATCCTTCGGAGCTGCTCGCCTCTCCGGAGATGCGAAAGCTGACCGAAGAAGTCGCCGGTCGCTATGACCGCGTGATTCTCGATACGCCTGCCTGTCTCGGTCTCCCCGATGCGAAGAGCGTCTCTGAGTTCTGCGATGGACTGGTGATGGTTGTTCGCGCAGGAGCGACGCCGCGCGAAGAGGTGCAGGCTGCCCTCGATATCCTGGATCGCCGAAAGGTTGTTGGCCTCGTGCTTAACGGCTCCGAGGCAACCCGAGAGCAGTACGGATACTACTAGCCCGGTCCACTGAGCAGAGCTCCGCGCGAATCCAGGCCTTGATGTAGGGAGGCTGATGGATTCGTGAGGATTGGCTGGTCGTCGGAGAGTTTTTCTTGGACAAGTTTCACGTCATCGCGATTCTCGTGAGCTCTGCGGTCGTCGCAGCGCTGACGACGCCCGTGGTGATTCGCTTGGCGCGTCGCGTCGGCGCGGTGGACCGTCCGAATGATCGCAAGGTGAGCAAGCGCGCAGAAATGCCCTTGTTAGGTGGGTTGGCTGTCGCAATCGGTGGGGCAGCCGGATTGACCGTTGCGGCTCTCATCTGTGACATCGAGGGGTTGCCCGGTCGGATGATCGGGTTCTCGATTGGTGCGCTCGTCTTGATCGCGGTTGGGCTGTGGGACGACCGCTTCGAAGTTCGTGCCGTTGTGAAGTTGGCGTTTCAGATCGTCGCTGCGGCGATCGCGATCGAATCCGGGTTTCGCTTCGATCTCTTCAGTAATCCGTTTACCGATTCCACGCAGTTGGTTCCGCTCTGGGTGATGTGGCCCATCACGCTGTTCTGGATCGTTGGCGTAACGAACGCGCTCAATCTGATCGACGGCCTGGATGGTCTTTCCTCTGGCGTAGGGGCGATAATCGCAGGGACGCTCACCATCATTTGTTGGCAAGCGGGCCAATGGGTGGGCGTCGTGATCGGCATGGCTCTTTTTGGTGCGCTGATCGGATACCTGCCTTTCAACTTCCCGCCCGCGCGCATCTTTCTGGGGGACACCGGCTCGCTCTTAATTGGCTTCGGGCTCGCGGTGCTCGCTCTCGAGGGGTATCGCAAGACCGCGCTACTGGCCTTTCTGGTGCCGCTTCTCGCGCTCGCGATCCCGCTCCTCGATACCGGATTGTCGATCCTTCGCAGGATTCGAAGTGGGCGTGGCGTGTTTTCGCCCGACAAGCTGCATATGCATCATCGGTTACTAGAAAGAGAAGGGTCTCATCGCAGCGCGGTCTTGATGCTCTACTTCCTGACCGCTTGTTTCTGCATGATCGCGGTCTCTTTTTCCCAGCTCGATGGTTGGATCGCGTTTATCTACCTCCTGGCAGTCCTCGCCGTGACGATTCGGCTGCTTCGAAACCTCAATGCGTTTTCGCTCGACATCCTCGGAGATCTGCCGGCAGAGGGATCGCCTCTCGTTGAGCGCGCGGACCACGTTGGCGCCGGAGAAGAAGACCGCATCGATTGAACTGGTCAACGTGGCTTCGACGAACGTCGATGCTGGATAGGTAAGTGGACTCATGAATATTGCAGTCGTTGGAACAGGCTATGTCGGATTGGTTACGGGCGCGTGCTTTTCGGAGTTCGGGGTCCATGTGACTTGTGTCGACACGGATGCCGATAAGATCGCCGCGCTCGAGCGGGGCGAGATTCCGATCTATGAGCCTGGGCTTGAGGATGTCGTTGCGCGTAACGTCCGCGGTGGGCGCCTCAACTTCACAACCGCATCGGACGAGGCCATCGATCAGGCACTCGTCGTCTTTATCGCCGTCGGCACGCCGCCCAAAGACGATGGCAGCACCGACCTCCAATACGTCGAATCCGTCGCGCGGCAGATCGGTCGCCGGATGGAGAGTTACAAGGTCATCGTCACGAAGAGCACTGTTCCCGTCGGCACCTCCGATCGCGTGCGGGCTTGCATCGACGAGGAACTCGAGAAGCGCGGTGTCAAAATCCGCTACTCCCTCGCGTCGAACCCGGAATTCCTCCGCGAGGGCGCTGCGATCCACGACTTCATGCGGCCCGATCGTGTCGTGATCGGAACGGACGGGGATGACGATCAGGCGCTTGCGATCATGAAGGATCTCTATCGCCCGCTTTATCTGAACGAGACGCCTTTCGTCGAGACGAATATCCATACCGCGGAACTCTCGAAGTATGCCGCGAACGCGTTCCTGGCGACCAAAATCTCGTTCATCAACGAAATGTCGGTCCTCTGCGATTCAATCGGGGGTGACGTTCAGGCGATCGCTCGGATCATGGGGCTCGACAACCGAATCGGAAAGAAGTTCCTGCATGCGGGGCCGGGCTTTGGTGGATCGTGCTTTCCGAAGGACACACAGTCGGCGGCGCACTTCGCGCGCGAGCTCGGCCACGAACTCTCAATCGTCGAGGCATCGATCCGTGCAAACGATCGACAGCGCCTGCGCATGATCGACAAGGTGGTTGCGTCACTCGATGGTGAGGTCCAGGGGAAGACCGTCGCGGTGTTAGGTCTGGCATTCAAGCCGGAGACGGACGATATCCGCGAAGCACCGGCGCTCGATATCGTGCGCGGCTTGCAGGAGCGGGGCGCCACCGTTCGCGGTTATGACCCGGCGGCACTCGCGATTGCGAGTCAAGCGTTGCCCGAAATGGTCAGCTGCAAGGACGCCTACGATGCGCTCGACGGAGCGGACGTGATGGTGATCATTACGGAGTGGAACGAATTCCGAATGCTCGATTTTGGTCGTGCGCGGGAGCTGATGTCGGAGCCGAGAATGGTCGATATGCGCAATATCTACGACGCAGCGCATATGCAGAGCGAGGGATTTCAGTACGTAGGCGTCGGGGTCTGAGAGCGACTTCAGTTCGTTCCGGCACCAACTCGACCCCGACTCGACCCCGCCCGATCTCCAACTGGGCCCCAAGACAGGCCCGAAAGCCGTACGCAGAATGCCCGGCAGAGGGGCTTTTTCGAACCACTGACCCTTTTTTGTGACGATGGTCACTAAGCCAAGAGCGGGTTGGGACGTACGATCCCATGTGCGGTGATCACACCGTACGGCTCCGAGGGCGAGATCTCGCCCGCCGGGCCACCACCGCCTTGAGGTGCACGATGCATACAACTGGAACCGTTCGAAAAGATGTCCTTGATTCCCTGCGCGCGATCCCGCTCTTTGGACGCGTTTCCGAGAGCGATCTCGAGGAACTCGCGACCCACCTGATCGAACGACGCTTTCCGAAGAATGCGACGGTCGTAGAAGAGGGACTTCCGGGCGACTACATGTACGTGATCCGCAAGGGACGGGCGAAGGTCACGAAGGCTTCGGAAGACGGCCGCGAGAAGATCATGAATTTCCTCGAGGCCGGCGCGTTCTTTGGCGACATGGCCTTGCTCGGCGACGAGACCCGGTCAGCCAGTGTGAAAACGCTGGAAGAGTCCGTGCTGCTCGCGCTCTCTCGCCGCGACTTCATCGATCTGCTCCGACAGAGTCCCGACCTCTCCCTCTCCGTGATCGAAGAGCTGGCGAATCGCCTGCGCGAAACGAATGAGCAGGCACGCTCGCTGTCTTTCCAGGGCGTCGAAGAACGCACCCGAAACCTCTTCGAACGCATCGCGCGAGAGGAGCCGGGCAGCGACGGAAACCGACTCACCCCGGCGCTCACCCATCAGCAGATCGCCGATATGGTCGGCACCTCGCGGGAGACCGTGACCCGCGCGATCAAGCAGCTGAAGGCGTCCGGCTGGCTCTCCCAAGAGGGCAAACGCTACGTGATCCCTCAGGACTGATCTCCAGAGACCTGTCCTTTGAGTGTTGCGGCGGAGGGTTCCTCGCGCCCGCCCGATCTGAGCGAGGCTAGGCCCCCTCAAAATCGGTTTGTGACGGCCCGAGTACGCGCGAAATCGCTCGTCAGAGCGAAAGCTTGGGCCCGGTCCAGCCGATTTGTTCCGATGGATGGAGGAGTCGATCTCTCGGCCCGCGTGTCTTTGCGCGGGGTAGACCGATGACGCACTCTCTCGCCCTATTCGAACTGCCCCGGCCTTTAGTGGGCCTCGATCTAACCGGTCCCCCTCAGTGGGGACGGCAAAGGACTCAGCGTGATCTCTTCGGACTCCGACCATCGCTTGCACACGGGAGTCGATCTCCGTTCGCGGATTCGATCTGGCCTCGTCGCTGTCATCGGGCTGCTGCTTTCGGGTGCGTTGGTCGTGGGCTGCGCCGACGATGAAGAGCGCATCGAGACGTTCCTCGAACGAGGCGCCGAGTACGTCGCGGCCGGTGAAGATCCCGAAGCGATTATCGAGTACAAGAACGTCCTGCAGATCGACCCCGAGAATCCGGCAGCGCATGAGGCGCTCTCGCTCGCGTTTTTGCGCGTTGAGAAGCCGCGCGAAGCTTATTGGGAAATGTCCGAGACGGTTCGCGTCGACCCCAGCAATGTCGAGGCTCGACTCCGCTACGGGACGATCTCCGCGGCAATCGGTGAATTCGATGTTGCAGCTGAACAGGCGGCCGCGGTCATCGAACTCGATTCGAGCAACGCGCGAGGATATACGCTTCGGGGCCAGGCACGCGAACAGCGCGACGATCTTGTCGGCGCGGAAGGCGACTTCAAGCTCGCGGTCGAATCGGACCCCGATGCGGCGGCGTTCCGGTTTTTGTTAGGCGGCTTCTACGAGCGGCAGGAGCAGTTTGAGAAGGCCGAGGAGGCCTATCAAGGTCTTGTCGATGTCGAGCCGAGCTTTCTCGCTCTGTCTTCTCTGGCGCGCTTGGTCCTTCGCGACGAAGGTCGTTCTGTTGAAGAAATCGACGCGCTGGTCGATCGGGTGATCGAAGTTGCGATCGCCGCACCCAAGGAGCCCCTCGAAATCGATCCCGCAGTCGAAGACACGGGGACGACTTCGCTCATGCATAACATCCTACGAGAGGATGCTGTCGTCGGCGCCTTCTCGCTCAAGGCGGTCGTGATTCGCCAGCGTGGCGACCTTGACGCGGCCATCGCTGCGCTGGAAGAGGGCCTTCCCCATAGCGAGGAGAAGGTTGACCTCATCTATCAGATGGCGAAGCTCTATGCGGCGGCGGGCCGCAGAGAAGACGAACGCGCCATGATCCGGCGCGCAACGGAAGAGGCGCCCGATAATTCGAACGCGCAGCTCGTCCTCTCGGCATACCTCGGGCAGCAGGGCGATATCGATGGAGCGCTCGAAGCGGCGAGGGCGTCTGCCGAAGCGGCCCCGGAGAATGATGCTGCGCGACTTCGCTACGCAGAAGTGCTCGTCGACGTGGGTTTCCGCGATGGCTCGGCAGAGCAGATCACGCAGGGCCGAGAGATCGTCGACACCATTCTTACGGAGAAGCCCGAGAGTCCCGAAGCGCATTTCGTTCGGGCGAAGATCGAACTCGCAGAGGACGATACCGCCGCGGCCAAGATCTCCCTCGAGACGACGCTACAGGGCCGACCCGACTGGGCGCAGGCTCGCTACGTGCTCGGCCGCACGCTGGCCATCATGGGTGAGGTCACGCGGGCCCGTGTTGAATTGGAATCCGCGGTTGAACTCGACCCGGCGATGGTCGATGCGCGAAAGCTGCTGACGCAGATCTACGCGCAGCTCGGTGAGCACGAATTCGCCATTGAGCAGGGACGCGCCTACCTCCAGGCGCGCCCGGAAGACACGAGCATTCGGATCGTCGTGGGGCAGTCCCTGATTCGCGTGGGACGCGTGGACGATGCCTACGCCGAAATCGAATTGATTCCGGAAGAGGCGCGGGACGCGTCGGCGCTCTTCGCACTCGGGCGGCTCGACCTCGCCTACGGCCGGATCGAGCAGGGTGCAGCGCGCCTCAAGCAAGCTGAGGAACTCTCGCCGGGGAATCCGCAGGTGCTCCGGTCGCTGTTGGCGATCGATCGCAAAAACGACAGCCTCGACCAATCGGTCGCTCGACTCGCCAAGGCACGCGAAGCGAAGCCCGAGGATCCGGAAATCGCGGAGCTCGATGGTGATCTCAAGTTGATCATGGGGGATGCAGAGGCGGCCCGCGCAGCGTTCGCCGCCAGCGTAGAGCTCGATCCGCGCAACGTGAGTGCCCAGCTCAAGATCGCCGATTTCGAAGCGCGCTCGGGCAACGTCGAAGGAATGCTGGCCGTGGTCGAACGGGCGGCGGCGGCCGTGCCCGAGTCCGCTGACCTTCAGTACCGACTGGCGCAGGCCTACGACCGACTGGGTCGACGCAGCGACGCGATCGCAAGCTACGACAAGTCGATCGCGCTCGATCCGGAGCAGGGTATGGCCAAGAACAACCTGGCCTATTTGCTCGCGGAGTCCGGGGGCGATCTCGACCGAGCACTCGAGCTCGCGCAGCAGGCGAAGGAAGAGCTGCCGGATGATGGCAACGCAGCCGATACCCTCGGCTGGGTGCTGCTGAAGCGCGGCGTTCCCTCCGCAGCGATCGGATACCTTGAAGAGGCGGCCGAACGGCTGCCCGACGGTGCGCTCGATATCCAGGGCGTCGTCCACAATCATCTCGCGCAGGCCTACGAGGAAAATTCCGAGTCGGATAAGGCCATCGCAACCAGCAAAGCCGCGATCGGTTTCTTCGACCAGGTTGCTGCTCAGGCCAAGGAGCGTGGGCTTGAAGCGAACGAGCCTGAATGGGCTGCTGAATCGCGCGCCCGCGTCGCGCGTCTAGACGGCGCTTCCTGAAAGCACCGACGGATCGGGGCAGGGGTTGGGGGCCATGGGCCTCGGATGTCGCCCCGTGTCCGCGATTGATTCGCGCCGGATGCGAGGGTTTCAGCGGTCGCGGAGCGAACGCGTGAGCGTGGTCACGCGGTGGCGAGACGCGGACGTACCCGTGGGGTGATTTTCGCTCTGAGTGCCCGGATTCACCGGGATGAGCCCGGTCGGTGGGTCAAGAGTTCCTACCGGCGCACCGATACGTTCGCCTGAGGGGAAGTGCGTCCGGCGTCGGTCGCGTGAACTCATCGGACTCTGCGCGCGCGAGGCGTCGCGAGTCGGTGGGGCTCACCTCTTGGAGGAATACATGAGGCTCAGCCAACTCTTTTTCGTCACGATGACGGCTCTTCTGCTTGCCAGCGTTTCGCAGGCAGAGGAGATCGCGGATTCGACGATTTCGTCCCCGACCGAAATCGCTACGCCTGAGGTGACCGAACCCGAGGCCGCCACGCCGGACGTCACGACGCCCGAAGGCGGCGAGGACTTCGCGTGGGATCAATTCGATGATCCGGAATTCGATCCGACGGCGGTAGCGGCTGTACCCGCGGACGCGGCTGCGACCGAGGGCACGCCTAATATCGAGCTCGTCGCCGAGACCGGCACTGCGAGTAAGTCCTCGACGGGGATCGTACTCGGTCCGCAGGGCGTGGATGACCAGGGGCGCTCGGGCCGACTGCATACGGTCGCGACTGGCGACACGCTGTGGGATCTGTCCGCTGCCTACCTCGGAACGCCGTGGGTCTGGCCGTCGGTCTGGATCGATAATGATTCGATCGCGAACCCCCACGTGATTTCCCCCGGCGACAAGATCTGGATCACTGCCAATGAAATGCGCGTTGTGACCGAGGCCGAGGCCGAGTCCTTCCTTGAGCCGATCGTTGCGGATGAGACGGTTGCCGCGATCGAAGTTCCGGCGGCGGCCGAAGCGATGCCTGAGCTGATTGAGGATCCGACGCTCGGCGCGGACATCGAGCCGGTTGCGGCTCTTGAGGGCATTGAGGATGAAGCCTCGACCCTCGACGCGTTCCCGGTTGCCATTCCCACCGAAGTCGCACCGGCGCAAAAGGCCGGTCGGCAGATCACGATCGCACGTCGCGATTCCTTCGGCTTCGTCTCCTCCGACGCGCTGAACGGCGCATCGAGCATCGTCGAGAGCGAATCCGAACGAACCTTCCTCTCTGCCGGCGACCGGGTCTATCTGGGCATGGGCGAGGGCGATGCCGAAGTCGGTGACCAGTTCACGATCTTCCAGGTGGTCGAAGAGGTTCGCGACGTCGAAACCAATCGCCTGCTCGGTCATCACGTTGAGAACCTCGGCTGGGTCGAGGTCATCTCGCTCGCTGGCGATTCATCGATTGGGCAGATCCGACAGAGTTATGCGGAGATTCGCCGCGGCGCGAGTGTCGTGGCGCGCGAGAAGCTCGCCCGTCGGGTGACGCTGCGCACGACGCCGGATGCGGTGAACGGGCATGTCGTCTTCCTGCCTTCCGAGCGAACGCTGATGGCGGATGGTGGTTACGTCTACCTCAATCGCGGCGAATTCCACGGTGTCGAAGTCGGGAGCGAGCTCGAGGTCTTTGACGAGGGCGATATCCTGAACGAACGGGAGCGACGCATCGATGTGCGGACGCCGGACAAGTCCGTCGCGACGCTCGTCGTCGTCACGGTCGAGCCTGATAGCTCGGTTGCCTTCGTGCTGAACTCATCGCGAGAGATCGCTGTTGGAGACGCAGTTCGCCCTGTGGTTTCCCGAAATCTCGCCCAGCGCTGATCGAACGGGCCTCCACGAGAGGCGGTTCGAGATCGCTCATGCGGTGAGCAATGATCAAGAAGAGCCCGCGCTTTGGCGCGGGCTCTTTGCGTTTTGAGCCCGCCTGTTCACGTCGCGTGAACTTCGGGGCGACCTCTGCGCTTGAGGCATGTCTGCGCTTCGATTGGGGTCCCGGTCCCGGCGAGGTGAGTCGTGTCTTCATCGTCCTTCAGTCCGCCGCTCTTTCCTGACTCCGCCCATACAGAAGCCGAACAAGAGGCTCTGCGGTGGCTTCGATTCCAGCGCCACTTCGCTCTTCGGCCGGAACGCGTTCGCGACGCCTTGTTGGAAGGCCACGATCCAGGCACTTTCGCCCTGGAGTCGAACCGTGCGATGGCGACCGTGCAGGGAAATGAGCGCGATCGCCGCGCGCTTCGTCTTCTTGAAGCGCTCGATGCGAAAATCCTTCCGCTCGGCTCGAGGCTCTACCCGAGTCTGCTGGCGGAGCTTCCCGACGCGCCGGGGGTCCTCCTCGTTCGCGGGCGCGTCGAAGCACTGGAAACCTCGGGCGTCGCAATCGTCGGCGCCCGGGCGGCGACCCGGGCCGCGCGCATGAAGGCGCGTGAGCTCGCCCGGGACCTGGCGGCGAGTGGCGTCACGATCGTTTCGGGACTTGCCCGGGGGATCGATGCCGAAGCGCATCGCGGCGCGATCGAAGCGGGGGGCCGCACGATCGGTGTACTCGCCGGGGGACTCGATCCCGTCTATCCGCCTGAACACAGAGCGCTCGCCGAAGAGATGGCGATCTCCGGTGCCGTGCTTTCCGAGATGCCCCTCGGAACCGCCCCTCGCCGGGAGCTCTTCCCCCTTCGTAATCGCATCATCAGTGGTCTGTGCGTCGGGGTCATCGTGATCGAAGCCCGCAAACGAAGCGGTTCCCTGATCACCGTCCGGCACGCGCTGAGTCAGGGCCGAGAAGTCTTCGTCGTCCCCGGGGCTGCGGACGGTCCCTTCGCCTCCGGGAGCAACGGACTGCTTCGCGAGGGGGCACGGGCGGTCAGCTCCGCTGGCGAGGTGCTCGAAGATCTCGGCGGGATCCTGGGCATCGCCCGGCACGAGGCGGCGTCGGTCGAAGTGCTGAATGAGCCGTCACTTTCAGGGCTCTCCGGAGCAAACCCTTCCGAGGCGGCCGTGCTGAGTCGCCTCTCTGAGGGGCCTGCGAACCGGGATCAGCTGCTTCGGGATACCCCGCTCGACGTTCGTGTCCTGGCCGACGTGCTGCTGGACCTCTCGCTGTCGGGCCGGATCCTCGAGGAGCGGGACGGCCGCTTCCATCTCCGCTTTTCGCGAACGGCGGCGGGGACCGAGGATTGACTCCCAACGCTGCGTGGTCCGCAATGCGTCCGGCCTGAGCTATCCTCACCCGATCGCACGCTGACGAACCGGGGGGTGGCGTCGCGAAGCCCTTAGGCTGGACCGTTGAGAACGACGGACTCCGGCGGCGGAGCTCGGCCGACTCGCTTGCGCGATCGAGGTCGACGGAGTGAACCCCGGTTTCAACCCGTCATGAATGAGCAGAGGGAGTCCGGGCCGAGTATGTCGTCGCAACCCGAAACATCGCCCGAACCCGTCGTCGTCGTGGGCGCGGGACTCGCGGGCAGCGAAGCGGCCTGGCAGCTCGCCGAACGTGGTGTCCCCGTGCGTCTCTACGACATGAAGCCCGAACGGCTTTCTCCGGCGCACGCCTCCGAGGATTTCGCGGAACTGGTGTGCAGTAACTCCCTGCGTGCGAATACGCTCGGGAACGCGGTGGGTCTGCTCAAAGAAGAAATGCGGCGACTCGGGTCGCTGATTCTGCGCGTGGCGGACGAGACCGCGGTTCCGGCGGGCAAGGCCCTTGCGGTCGATCGCATCTGCTTCGCACGAGGGGTGACCGAAGCGATCGAGGGACATCCACTGATCGAGATTGTGCGCGAGCGGGTGACGGCGATTCCCGAGGCGCGGCCGGCCATCCTGGCGACCGGACCTCTTACGGACTCGGAGTTGGCCGAGGATCTCGGGCGTACCCTCGGTGAGGAGTATCTCTACTTCTATGATGCGATCAGTCCTACGCTCTACAAGGACTCGATCGATGAGTCGATCGTCTTCCGCGCCTCGCGCTACGACACGGGAGACGATGCTGAGGGCGACTACCTGAACGTGCCGCTTTCGCGGGACGAGTACGAAGCGTTCGTCGATGAACTGCTCGATGCGGAGACGGTTCCGCTCCATGAGTTCGAAGCGGCGATGTACTTCGAGGGCTGTCTGCCGATCGAAGAGATGGCGCGACGCGGACGCGAAACCCTGGCCTTCGGGCCCATGAAACCGGTCGGCCTCGAGGATCCTCGCACGGGGCGACGCCCCCATGCGGTCGTGCAACTCCGGCAGGAAGACCAGAACGGCACGCTCTGGAATCTAGTCGGCTGCCAGACCAAACTACGGGTCGGGGAACAGAAGCGGATCTTTCGCATGCTGCCCGGTCTCGGAGGCGGCGTCTTCGCGCGCTTCGGTTCGATTCATCGAAACACCTACGTGAACGCGCCGATTCAGCTCGACGAGCGGCTTCAGCTTCGAAAGCGACCGGGTGTTCATCTCGCGGGGCAGATGGCGGGCGTCGAGGGATACGTCGAATCCGCAGCGCTTGGATACCTCGCCGGAGTTGGCGTTGCGCGGGATCAGCTCGGCTTGCCCTATGCGGCACCGCCTCCGGAGACCGCGCACGGGGCGCTGCTCGCACATCTCCAGAATGCGGACGCGAAGCATTTTCAGCCGATGAACGTGAATTACGGGCTCTTTCCGACGCTCGGCCGCGACATCCTGCGCCCGCCGAATCCGAACGGCGGGCGGGGCAAGAAGCTGCCGAAGCGTGAGAAAAACGAGAAGCTCGCCGAGCGCGCGCTCGAACGACTGGTCGAATACAGCGCCTCGATCGGTCTGGGGGCCGCATGAACTGGAGCCAGGCGATCGATGGATTCGGACGCCACCTGGGCATCGAACGCGCTCTATCGCCCAATACACGTCGTGCCTACGTTTCCGATGTTAGGCAGCTGACAGTTCATACGGGATCCGAAGTTGCCCCCTGCGACGTCGACGCGGATCATGTGCGCGCTTGGCTCGCAAGCCTTCATCGTCGACGAAGCCCGGCGACCATGGGCCGGAAACTCGCCTCGGTCCGGGCCTTCTTTCGCTGGCTCGTGCACGAGGGCGGGCGGCGGGATGACCCAACGGCCGGCTTGCCCATGCCGAAACTCGAGAAGCGATTACCGCGCCCTCTCTCGGTCGACGATTGCGAGCAGCTGATCACGAAGGACGAGCGGGTCATCAATCAGCCGGCGCCCGAGGGCGGGGACCGCGCGAGGCGCATCGGCCTGATGACGCTTCGAGACCGCGCGCTCGTTGAACTGCTCTACGGGACGGGGATTCGCGTGGGCGAATTGGTTTCCCTCGATGTGCGAGACCTCGAACTTCGCTCTCAGGAAATTCGGGTGATGGGCAAGGGGGGCAAGGAGCGGGTCGTTCCGATTCCTTCGGAGGCCCGGAAGGCGCTCGACGCTTGGCTCGAGGTTCGCCGCCATCCCGGTCTGATGAGTGAGCCCCTCTTTATCTCCCTTCGCGCTCGACGCGAAGAGAAGCCGCGGCGTCTGGCAGCGCGGGAAGCTCGCCGGATTCTGGGGGAGCGAGCCGTTCGTGCGGACCTTGGAGAGCACGTCCATCCGCATCGTCTACGACACAGCTACGCAACGCACCTGCTCGACATGGGCGCCGATCTCCGCGAGATCCAGGAATTGCTCGGCCATTCGAGCCTCTCGACGACCCAGAAATACACGGCGGTCTCGGTCGAACATCTGCGGGACGTCTATGATCGGGCCCATCCCCGGGCGCATCCGGAGACCGGTGCGAGCCGTGCTCGTCGCGCGAAGCGTGGGGATTCGAGTCAGAACTAACGCGCGTGGTCTCGGCCAACGAGCTGAGAAGAGCCCGCGCGCGAGCATGAGAAGAGGAAATGATGCAGGGATATGAGAAAGCCCGTTCGACGACCGTCGTCGCGGTGCTGCGGAACGGAAAAATCGCGCTGGCCGCAGATGGTCAGGTGACCCTCGGCGAGACCGTGATGAAGCAGGGCGCCGAAAAGGTGCGGCGCATCGCGAAGGGCCGTGCCGTCGTCGGCTTCGCCGGCGGTGTCGCCGATGCCCTGACACTGCTCGAGCGGTTGGAGGGGAAGTTCGAGACCCATCCCGGCAACGTACGCCGGGCGGCGGTCGAACTCGCACGGGATTGGCGAACGGATCGTGTGCTCCGCAAGCTCGAGGCGATGATCTTGTTGGGCGATGCCGAGACGCTGTTGATGGTGTCGGGGAACGGCGATGTGATCGAGCCTGACGATGGCGTGGCGGCGATCGGTTCGGGGGGAAGTTATGCCCTCGCGGCGGCGCGCTCGCTCTTCCGGCACACGGAGATGGAAGCCGAAGAGATCGCGCGGGCGGCGCTCGAGGTCGCGGCGGAGATCTGCATCTATACGAATAACAACATCTCGATGGAGACACTTCCGTGAGTGGGACGCATACGTTTACACCCCGAGAGATCGTCTCGGAGCTCGATCGCTATGTGATCGGCCAGCGCGAAGCGAAGCGGGCGGTGGCGGTGGCGCTGCGCAATCGCTGGCGACGCCAGCAGGTGCCGGAAGAACTGCGGGACGAGATCGCTCCCAAGAACATCATCATGATCGGTGCGACGGGTGTCGGGAAGACCGAGATCGCACGGCGCCTCGCGAAGCTCGCCCAGGCGCCCTTCATCAAGGTTGAGGCCTCGAAGTTTACAGAGGTCGGCTACGTCGGCCGGGACGTCGAGTCGATCATCCGCGATCTGACGGAACTTGCGATTCAGCTCGTTCAGGAAGAGGAGCAGCGCTCGGTGAGGGCGAAGGCCGAGGAGCATGCCGAAGAGCGATTGCTCGACGCGCTCTTGCCGCCGCCCCCGGTCGCAGGCGCACCGGATGTCATCCATCTCGCACAAGCCCCGGGGCAGGGTGCGGCCGGAAGCCCCGAGCAGAACGAAACCCGCGAGAAGCTCCGCAAGCTGCTTCGGCTCGGTGAACTCGAGGATCGAGAGGTCGAGCTTGAGCTGACGGATGAAAGCGGCGGCCCTTCGATGTCCATCATGACACCACAAGGTGTCGAGGAGATGGGCGTTCAGTTCAAGGATCTGCTCTCGGGGATGATGCCCAAGCAGACGCGAAACCGACGCATGAAGATCGCGGAAGCTCGGGAAGCGTTGATCGAAGAAGAAGCGATCGCCCTTGTCGATCCCGATAAGGTGAAGGAGCTCGCGATTCGTCGCGTCGAGGATACGGGCATCGTCTTCATCGATGAGATCGACAAGGTCGCGGTCGGGAGTGGCGGTCGGCAGGGCCCGGATGTTTCCCGCGAAGGTGTTCAGCGTGACCTGCTTCCGATCGTGGAGGGCTCGACTGTTCAGACGAAGCACGGTCCCGTCTCGACCGATCACATTCTCTTCGTGGCGGCGGGAGCCTTTCATTTGGCCAAGCCCTCGGACTTGATTCCAGAACTCCAGGGGCGATTTCCGATCCGCGTAGAGCTCGCCAGTCTGGGCCGTGAGGACCTCGTGAGAATCCTGACGGAGCCGGCGAACTCCCTGGTTCGGCAATACACGGCGCTGCTTGCCACTGAGGAGACCGAATTGGTCTTCGAGACGAGTGGGATCGAGGCGATCGCGGACGTAGCAGCGACGGTCAATGAGCGCGCAGCGGACATCGGGGCGAGAAGGCTCCACACCGTGATGGAGCGTTTGCTCGAGGCGCTTTCGTTTGACGCGCCGGATCAGGGCAAGCAGACCGTGGTCGTCGATGAGGCGATGGTGAAAGAGAGATTGGGCGAACTACTGGACGACCAGGATCTTTCGCAGTTCATTCTGTAGTGGGTGAGTTTGAGTCGTGAGGGGACGCGGGGCCGAATAGGCAACGCGTTGATTGGGGGGACTATGAGCCAGATGCGAAGCCGGGTGCTGATCGTCGACGACGAGATTTTCTTTCTCGAGGCGATCGATGAAATCCTGACCGATGGCGGATTCGATACGGTGCGGGCGAAGGACGGTGAAACCGCGCTTGAGATTGCGGCGGATCCAACGATTGGCGTCGTTGTGCTGGATGTCCGATTGCCCGACATGGACGGGATCCAGGTCCTCGCTTGCATCCGCGAGATGCGCCCCGAGCTCTCGGTCATCATGCTTTCCGCCTCGACCGATCAGGAGATCGTGCTCGAAGCCCTGCGACTGGGGGCGAGTGATTATCTCGCGAAGCCCCTTCATGACGAGGAACTTGTCCTCGCCGTCGGCCGCGCGTTGGATGGCTACGAAGCGAACGCGTCGCGGCGCCGATTGCGTCAGCGGATTGACCGGCTCGTCGAAGGCATGGAGCGTCTTTCGCAAGTCGTGCGGCTGGCGGCGCCCGAAGAAAGGGTGGACGTCCTCCGGCAGGGCATCGTCGATTCGGCGAGCATCGTGCTTCAGGCGTCTCGCGCTTCGCTCATGTTGGCGGATGCGGATCGCGAGTGGTTGTCGGTCGTGGCGACGCGCGGGGTCGATGTCGATCAGGCGACGATGACCGCGCGCAAGGTGGGCGAGGGCGCTTCGGGAACGTGCTTTGCGGATCGAAGTGTCCTTTGTGTGCCGGACGTGGACGTCGATGCGCGGTTCTCGGGCCGTGGGCCGGGGAACTACGAGGCGGCCGGCTTCGCTTGCGTTCCGCTCGTTTGTCTTGGGGTTCCAGTGGGCGTGTTATGTCTGACGGAAGGCGATGATTCCGACGGACTCTCCCTTGAAGAGACGAACGTGCTTCGTTTGCTCGGCATGCAGATTTCCGAGTTCCTGGCGGCGGATCCCGAAGTCGAACGATTGCTGGCGAGCGCGCAGACTGACCACATTGAAGGGGTTGAATCACTCGACCTCGTGGATGCGGTGGACGGGGACGCGGCGCTTGCTCAAGCGGTATGCGAAGCGGTTGCGGCGGAGGTCGAGCCGGACCGCGTGCTTCGATCGGCGCTTGGAGCTGTAGCGAATCGACTGGGGGCGGCACCGGTCGCACTCTATCTGACGGCGCCCGCTGGCGATAAATTGGTTCTCGAAGCGGAACATGACGGCGGACTCTGTGCGGACCGACCGGAGCTGCCCATCGATCGGGGGCTTGTGGGCGGCGTTGTTCAGTCCGGGAGCTTGGTCGCCGTTGAGCGGCCGGAGGAGGATGGCCGCTTTGACGCGGATGTCGATACGCCGTCCGATGGCCTTTCTCGCCCCACGCTCTGCGTCGCGATTCGACTCCGGGAGAAGGGTGTCGGAGTGCTGCGCGTTTTCCTCGAAGAGGGCTATCCGGCCTCCCCGAGAACGGCAGAAGTGCTTTCTGCGGCCTTCTCGGCAGCCGTTCGCAACGTACTTCTGTACCGTAGTCTGCTTCAAAGCATCGACGAGGTTGCTCAGGTACGGAAAGCGGCCCGCGAGAACGCCCAGAGCTGAGGCTCGCCGGGACCTCTTGCGGGGGCTCTCGCCAGGCCGAAGGCGCCGACGGTCGGAGTTTTGGATGGATTTTTTTGCCCGGGCAGCCCCTGGGCGGGCATCCGCTCGGCATTTGCGCCGGCCTGCCTGGCGCGATCCCGCGATGAAATGGATAGATCAATGAAGCTGCTTGTCGACAAAGCGAAGGTCTTGATGGAAGCGCTGCCCTATATGCAGCGCTTGATGGGCAAGACCATCGTGATCAAATATGGCGGGCACGCGATGACCGACGCGTCGCTTCAAGCGTCCTTCGCCGCCGACGTCGTCTTGTTGAAACATATCGGCGTGCGGCCTGTGATCGTGCACGGCGGCGGACCGCAGATCGCCGCGACGCTCGAGACGATGGGGCGGACCTCGACTTTCGTCGAAGGGCGCCGCGTGACCGATGACGCGACGATGGAAGTCGTCGAGATGGTGCTCGGTGGCAAGATCAATCGCGAGATCGTGGAGATGATCCAGCAAGCGGGCGGGCAGGGCGTTGGTTTCACGGGGAGTGACGGCGGCTTGTTGCGCGTGAAGCGTAAGCTGATCAATGGGCAGGACCTCGGTCGAGTAGGGGACCCTTCCGGCGTCGATCCTTACGTCGTACTCGCGGCGATGGATGCGGGTTTCGTTCCGGTCATTGCGCCGATCGGTGTCGACGAAGGTGGCGTCTCGCATAACGTGAACGCGGACGAAGCCGCGGGGGCGATCGCGGCGGCGCTCGGTGCGGAGAAGTTGATCCTTTTGACCGATGTCGAAGGGGTGCTCGACGAGCGCAGCGAATTGATCAGTCAGCTTTCGGTTGAAGCGTGTCACGGCTTGATCGCCCAGGGCACGATCAAGGGGGGCATGATCCCGAAGATGGAGTGCTGCATGCAGGCGCTGTCGGGCGGGGTTTCGCGCACCCATGTGGTGGACGGGCGTATTCAGCATGCCGTCCTGCTCGAGATCTTCAGCGATGATGCGGGCGTGGGAACGCTGCTCGTCCCCTGATCTCGAAGAGCCTCCGATTGCCGCGTTAGAGGGCGTAGCCGGATCTTCTCCGGGGCCCTCGGACTCGAGGGGGTCTGTGCCTCTTCTCTTTCTTCTTCTCTTTATCCTCCTTGGTGGTCCCGACGTCCGCTAGGGCAAGAGTGGTTTCAAAATGTCCGATTCCTCGATGAATGACGTTCCCAAGGATTTCCTGAGCGTGGCCGACTGGAGCGCCGACGACCTCTGGTCGATGGCCGATCGCGCCGCGAGCCTGCGCGCGGCCCATCGTGAGGGCAAGCGACCGAGAACCCTCGAAGGGCGAACCCTCGCGATGTACTTCGAGAAGCCTTCGCTTCGCACGCATGTCACCTTCGAAGCGGGCATCGCGCATCTCGGCGGCCACGGCATCCTGCTGAAGCCGGAGCAGATCGGAATCGGAACACGGGAGTCTCCGGCAGATGTTGCGCGCGCACTCTCGCGCTGGGTCGACTGCCTGATGGCGCGCACTTTCAGCCACGAGCTCGTCGAGCAGTTGGCGAGGGATGCGACGATTCCGGTGATCAACGGACTGACCGATCTGCTGCATCCCTGTCAGGCGATGGCGGATCTGGTCACGATGGCGCAGTACATGAAGCCGCGGGAAGCGGGGATCGCGTATGTCGGGGACGGTAACAACGTCGTGAATTCGCTGATCCTGTTGGCGGCGGTGCTCGGCCTGGAGTTGAACGTGGCGACGCCGGAGAGTCATCGGCCCTCCGTCCGCATTCTCGAACGGGCGCGGGCTCTCGCTGAGCAAAGCGGGGCAAAGATCAAACTCGGCGAGGATCCGGTCGAGGCCGTACGGGGCGTCGACTTCGTCTACACGGATACCTGGACGAGCATGGGGCAAGAGGATGAGGCGGCCCAGCGCCGGGAGATCTTCCGGGACTACCAGGTGAACGCCGAGCTTCTCTCGCACAGCCGCGACGCACGAATCATGCATTGTCTTCCGGCCCACCGGGGCGAGGAAGTCACGGCGGAGATCCTCGATGGTCCACGAAGCATCGTTTTCGATCAGGCCGAGAATCGGCTGCACGCGCAGAACGCGGTCCTGGAGCAGCTTCTCCGCCCGTAGCCGCCCGGAACGGGCGGGTTCCCTCCGGGGAGTCAGATCTGGGGCTCCGTTCGATGGACGCGTCGTCCGCGTTTCGTCCGATCCACGTTGAAAGTCCGCTGAGATCCTTCTCGCTGCTCATTCTTTGCGCGCGGCGAACCGAAGAAGCTCCAGTGGGGGAGTGCTCTAAGGGCGCTCCCGGATGCGAACGTGGAGTCCGGCTTGGCCGACGATCGGGATCTAAAAGAGCAGGTACTCGTCCTCGCGACGGGGTGCGATACGACGCAACTCGACCTGAGTGCGCCGGAGGGATATCTCCTTTCGCGCATCGACGGGGCGACCGCGTGGCGTTTCCTGCGTGAGATCGGCGGGATCCCTCCCGAAGAAGTCGATGCTTGTCTCGGGCGATGGCTCGCGGAAGGGGTTCTCGAAGTCGTGTCGCGGCCGGTTGCGAGCGAAACCTCCGCGCCTAACAAAGAGACCGCTGCCGCGACCTCATCCGCCGAGACCAGCGAATCGACTCCGGCGGCGGAGGCGAAGGCCGAGCCCGAACAGCCCACGGAGAGTACGACGGCCTTCATCGCTCCGGCGATCGATGAATCGGAACTCGATGGGGCTCTCGATATCGATGAAGAGGTTCAGCGGCGAATCCTCGAATTCGAAGCATCGCTTGGGCGGCCGTATCACGAACTTCTCGGTATCGCGGCGGGCTCCGACCCGAAGGTCGTCAAGCGCGCCTACTTCAAGCTCTCGAAGGAATTCCATCCCGATCGCTATTTCCGCAAGCAGATCGGGGGGTACGCGGAACGTCTCGATCGGATTTTCAAGAAGGTTCTCGAAGCCCACGAAATTCTCTCGGATCCGGAGCTTTGCAAGGTTGAGAATCAGACCGCAACGGATGCTGCCTCCGCCGGCCCGCCGAGTGACGTCGTGGCTGCGGCGACCATCCCGCTCGCAGATGCAGCATCGAATGAGGGGGCTTCGTCGTCCTCGGCGAAGCCTGCACAAGCGCGCCCGCTCACGAAGCTCGAGCGACTCAAACAGCGCATGCCCTTCAAGATCAATCACGCCGCGATTGCCGAACGGCGTGCGCGTGCGGACGAAATCTTTCGCGCCGCCCAGAATTCACAGCAGGCCGGTCGACTGCAGGAGGCCGAAGCGAGCCTGCGCATCGCAATCACCTTCGATCCCGGCCGCGCTGAGTTCAAGGAAGCACTCGGTAGTTTACGCATCGCCGCTGCGGGCGCGCGCGCTACGCAGCTGCTCGCCAAGCCCTCCGAACGCATGAGTTCAGCCGAACTCCTCGAAGCGCTTCGCCTGCTCGAAGACGTGCTGCCCTACCGCCCCCACGATCCGGAGCTGAACGAACGTGCGGCACGGGTCTGCTTGCAGCTGACGAAGCTCGACGACGCCGAGGAATATGCGGAGACGCTCCTGCTGCGATCGCCTGAATATTCCCCCGCGCACACGCTGCTCGGTCGGATCCATCGCGAGCGAGGCGACATGGATCAAGCTGTTCGCGCCTTTGAGATGGCGCTCAAATTTGACGAAGAAGATTTGGAAGCACGGAGAGCGCTGGCCTCTGTGCGAATTGGTGCGCGCGATGCCGCGCGAGGAGGGGACTCATGAGTAGAGTCATCGGAATCGACCTGGGTACAACGAATTCCTGCGTGTCGGTCGTCGAGAACGGGCAGTCGACGGTGATCCCGAATTCGGGGGGCTACAAGACGACTCCCTCGATGTTCGGGATTTCCCAGGACGGGAAGCGACTCGTCGGACATCTGGCGAAACGCCAGGCGATCACGAACGCGCGGAACACGATCTTCGCTGCGAAGCGCTTGATCGGGCGTCGCTTCGATGATCCCGAAGTTCAGAAGTCGATCGACCTCTGTCCCTACGAGATCGTTCGCGGTCCGAACGAGGATCCCCGCATCAAGGTCGGGGGCAAGACGTTCACGTGCCCCGAGATCAGCGGCATCATCCTGCGCGAGATGAAGCGCGTCGCCGAGGAGTATCTCTCGGAGACCGTGCAGGAAGCGGTGATCACGGTTCCCGCCTACTTCAACGACACCCAGCGCCAGTGCACGAAGGACGCGGGCAAGATTGCCGGACTCGAGGTGCTTCGCATCATCAATGAGCCGACGGCCGCAGCGCTTTCCTACGGCATGAATCGACAGGGTGACGAGAAGATCGCCGTCTACGACCTGGGTGGCGGCACTTTCGATATCTCGATCCTCGAAATGAGCGACGGTGTCATCGAGGTCCTCGCGACCTCCGGCAACACCTTCCTCGGCGGCGAAGACTTCGATCGTCGCATCGTTCAGCACCTGGTCGAGTGGTTTGAAGAATCCGAAGGGATGGATCTGCGGGGCGACACGATGGCGCTCCAGCGACTCAAGGATGCGTCGGAGAAGGCCAAGTGCGATCTCTCGATGCGCGATGTCGTCGAGATCAACCTGCCGTTTATCGCCAGCGACTCCGAGGGCCCGCGCCATCTCAACTATGAGCTGACCCGCGAGAACCTCGAGAACCTGGTGCACGACGTCGTCGAAGGGACGCTCAAGAGCGTCGAGCAGTGCTGCGTCGATGCCGGAGTCCAGGCTCAGGACATCGATCAGATCGTCCTCGTCGGTGGCCAGACGCGAATGCCGCTCGTGCAGAAGCGCGTGACGGAGCATTTCGGGAAGCGACCGCACAAGGGCGTCAACCCGGATGAAGTCGTCGGACTCGGGGCTGCCGTTCAGGCCGCCGCACTGCTGGATGCCGACAACGACATGCTGCTGCTCGACGTGACCCCACTTTCCCTGGGTATTGGGACTTACGGTGGTCACTTTGCGCGGCTCATCGATCGCAATACGACGGTTCCCGTTAGCAAGGGTCATATCTTCACCACCACGCGTGATGATCAGAGCGCGGTGAAGATTCGTGTCCTGCAGGGCGAGAGCGATATGGCGAACGAGAACGATCTGCTCGGCGAGTTCGTCCTCTCCGGCATTCGTCCCGCTCCGAAGGGGGAGCCCGAGGTCGAAGTCAGCTTCGACATCGATGCCAACGGCATCGTGAGCGTTTCGGCTCGCGACCTGGCGACCGGCAAGGAACAGTCGATCACAGTGAGCTCGACCGGCACGCTGTCGGATTCCGAGATTGACGAGATCATCGAAGAACACGATCTCTACGAAGTCCAGATCAAGGACTGAGGCTTGTTAGGCCGGTAGGGGATCTCGCGGATGACACAAACGAATGATGAGAAGGTCTCGAGACTGCTTCAGCAGGGGCTCGAGCTCTACGGTACGGGGGATGTCGCCCAGGCCTTCATGCTTTGGAACGAGGCACTCGAACTCGATCCGGGCAACGAAGAGGCTCTGGACTATATCCGCGATGCCGATCGTCGAACGAAGCCGCGAGGGGAGAACCCGGAGGCGCCAACAGCGTCTCTCGTTGAAGATGCGCGTCGCCTCGTGCACGCAGCGAACGCCGAAGCCGCTCTCGAATTGCTGACCAGCGCGCCAATCGGTGCGCCCGCCGGTGAATGTCTCGAAAGCGAGGCGATGATCGAATTGCTTCGGGCCAAGCTCTTCCGCGACTATCAGGCGTCCCTGGGTCATCTCGACCGGATTCCCTCTGTTTCGGGAACCGCGGGGGATTTGCAGGGGCGCAATCTGCCGCCGAGCGCAGGATTTCTGCTCTCGATGGTCGATGGCCTAACGCCGCTGGCCGACCTTATTTCGGTCTCCGGGATGGATCGGTTCGAAGCGATGCGGTCGATTCATCGAATGCACGAAGCCGGTATTCTGGAGTGGGATCAATGAGCGCGTCAGAAGAAATCTCGCTTCTCGGTCACCTCGATGCGCCGATCCTGGTCGGGGATCCCGACGGCTTCGTCGTGTATGCCAATCCGAGCTTTCGGGACCGATTCTGCGGGCCCGAGGACGATCCGGTGGGCGAGCCGCTGGCGATGGTCTTCGACGGAGGGGCGCGGGAAGTTGTCCTGACCGCGACCGCCGAAGTGCTACAGCGCGGCCGGGCCACGCGCATTCAGATCCGTGAGGGTGGGCAGGCCTACGCAGGGTTGTGTTCTCCCATCGAAGCCGAAGACGACCGCGTCGGCGTCGTGATGGTGATGCTCGAAGAACATTCGAACGAAGAGCATCTGACGAGCCTTGCGGACGAGCTCGGGGACCCGATACAGGAAGCGCTTCAATCGATGACGAAGCTCTCGGAAACCGTCGGCGGTTCACTTCTCGAAGAGCAGAAACGCCTTCTCGAGAACGGCATCCGCAGTATCGAAACGGCCCAGAAATGGCTTCGAGAACTCTCCTCTGCGGTGCGGTGCGGCAAGAGCCAGCAGGGGCGTTTCGATGTCGCGAACGCGATTCTGCGCGTGTCGGAGCGGATCACCCATGAGATTCCCGACGGCGTCGATTTCGAGGTGCTGATGCCCCCGAATCTGCCGCGGGTAGCGGGGGCCACGGTTGTCTTCGAGCGCATGCTCGGACAACTCATTCGTCTGCGTGCGGAAGAATCGCGGTCTGGCCAGCCGATCACGCTGCTCGCACGGACTTTCGGCGGCGAACAGCCGAAGGGCGTGCTCGTTTCCGTGGTGGATATGCCGGACGAATCTCTGCGCGGACCGACGGGGCATCCGCCGGAATCCATTCAGCAGGGACTCACGCAGCTCGGAGGCGATGCAATTTGCGTCGAGGATTCGAACCTCGGACGGGTGACTTCGATGCGCCTGGCGATGGCGACGGCCTGAGACCGAGTCGCGGTTCTCGCAGCCGCCTCGTATCCTTCCGTGTCATGACTACGCAGCGAGCGCCCAAAAACGGGCCGTCCTTCGCTTCCCGCATTCTTCGCATCTTGATTTGCGGGACGGTCGCCCTGGCCGCGCTCGTTCAGTCGGGCTGCGATGATGCGACTTCGACGCGTTCGATCCTCGATGTGGCAGTTTGGCCGGCGGGGCGACAAGTCGATGTCGCCATCCTCGACGAGAAGACTGTGATCGTCGTTTCTGAAGCCGGGGCGATTCTCCGCTCGACGGATCGAGGCCATTCCTGGACGCGTGCGCGGGTGCCGGCGATCGAGGGGCTGGCTGCAATTTCGATGGCGACGGGTGAGCGGGGTTGGGCGGTCGGGACGGGCGTTGTCTTGCGAACCGACGACGCCGGTCAGACGTGGCAGCGTCAGCGACTTCCCGGCCGCGCCTCAAGCCTTGACCTCATCGCGGTCGCCGCACTCGACTCGAATCAGGTGGTTGTGTTAGGCGAGAACGGTCGACGTCTGCGGACCGAAGATGCCGGTGCGGTTTGGGTGGATCTCTCGGGCGAGGCAGTGAGGCCGCAAGCTGCATCGAGCGCGATCGCCTGCACGCCGGGAACGCGTAGAGCTTGTCTTGCGGTCGGCGCTGATGTGCTTCTGAGCGAGGATGGCGGGCGGACGTGGTCGAGCGCACCGATCGAGGACGCCGCGGGACTGCCGCCGTTTTCCTTTCGCGCCTCCGGAGTCGAACTTGACGAGGCGGCCGGGGGGCTGATTCGTGAGGCGGCGCTACGGCTGGCCAGCGACTCAGTTTCGTGGCGCGTCGAAGCCTTCGTATCCGCAGGTGAGCTCGATCGCGTCGCGGGGGACCGGGACCCGAGCGCACTCTTGGATCTTCTGTCGGCCCGCACGGAAGAATTGGTGGGCGTGCTCGAGGCCGCCGGCGTCCACCCCGAAGCGATCGAGATCGAAGGGGGTCCGCCCTGGGACTATGAGGAGCATCTCGACGATGATCCCGAGTTCCTGTCTCGCTATTGGCAGAGCCGACTCGCGCCCGAACCGATGGCGCGCGTCCATGCGAGGTTGGGGATCGAGCTGGCGTCGGTCGAAATCGACGGAGCCGGCCGTGTGCTTGCGGTGGGGCTTGATGGGAGGGTGCTTGAGTCCGCGTCCGTCTTTGGCCCTTTTCGATACGGTGAATCGCCAGGCCCCCACGAGCTGCTTGATTCAGCAGTCTTGCGCGACGCTCAGGTCGTTGTCGGACGGCAAGGCGTCCTCCGGGTGCGACAAACTCAGGCGAGGCCTGTACCGGCGGCGGCCGAGCTCGGCGTGAGTCGTCCCCTGGACTCGGCTCCGACCCGCTTGGCCGGCTGGATCACGCCGGATCTCGGCGATGAGGGCGCCTTTTTTGAGGCCTTGCGTGCTGTGGATGTGAGCGATGAGGGCGACTGGGGACTCGCTGTGGGCGATGTGGGTCGCTTGGTGAGGACTGAGGATTCGGGGAAGACCTGGGTCTTGCTCACCCCGTAAGCTCAAGCAGATCAGCTTCTGTTCCGATAATTCGGTAATCCTTTCGTGCGCGCCGAAGTTGCCGCGTAGGCTCGAACCTGGAGGCCACCTCATGTCCGATCCCGATCTGCAAGCGCCGATCCCCGTCCTGTTGGTCGGGGAGGGATCCGCGCAGATCGCTTCGAGCCTGAGCGGGGGCCTCGCCACAACCGATCGAGCGCATCGCTTCTCCTGTGCTGACTTCGAAACCGCCGCCGCCGCCGCAGATGCCTCCCGCGGCGCTCCGTACATGGTGCTGATCGCGCTCGGCGCCGAGGCGGAATCGATTCTTTCGGATCCCGCTTGGCAGCCGTGGCAACGCCCAGGCACGGCGATGGCGCGCATCTCGCTCTCGGACGAAGTGCCGTCGGTGGATTCAGGCGCAGAGGTCATCCAGGAAGCACCCGGTGCCCTCGCGACCTATCGCTTGCCAATGGCCCAGGCGGATGCGTTGCCGATGGCGACGGTCGTCGTGTCCCAGCTCCTCGAAGCCGAGCGCGCCCGGATCGAATTGCACCTCCAGCTTGAAACCGAGCGGGCTTGCGAGCCGCTGGGGGCGTGCCTCGACCCTGGCAAACTCTACTCGATGACCCTCGAACTCCTGCTCGAGCGCCTTGGCTGCTCAAGGGGCATCGCCTTCTTTTCCCCGAGTCCCGCACCGCAAGGTGTAGGCGTCGCTGCTCGTGGCTTCGAGGAGGAGACCCGCGATCGACTCAGCCGCTATCTAATCGAGGAGAAGAGCCTCGAATCGACGATGGGGCGGGGCGAGGTCGGTGTTTTGCCCTGGGGCCCGCTGAACCACGCGCTGGGTCGCGTGGGTCTCGAATCGCCCGGGGCGCTGCTTTCGGTCCCGCTTCGCGGAGACGATCGAGAAGCGGGCCACGTCTGGATTCTGTCTGAGGGACATCGCTTCGATGACGCCGACCTGGCGACCGCTCGCACGATCGCCCGCCGAGCGAGCGCCGCGCTCACCACGGCGGAGCGCTATCACAATGCCAAGGAGCGGGCGTTCATCGATGACGTGACCGGCGTCTATAACGCGCGATATCTGCTCGCGACCGCCGACAACGAAATCCAGCGTGCTGAGCGCTACGGCAATCCGCTCTCGGTTCTCTTTCTGGACCTCGATCGCTTCAAGCTCGTTAACGACACCTACGGCCATCTGATTGGATCGGACACCCTTCGGGCGCTCTCAGATCTTCTCGGAGAATGCGTTCGGCAGGTCGATACCCTCGCTCGCTACGGCGGCGACGAGTTCACAATCCTGCTCGTCGACACGCCCCATGACGTGGCGCAGATGATCGCCGAGCGAATCCGCTCCCGGGTCGAGGCTCACCTCTTCGAGGCGGGGCATGAGGGGACGCTGCGACTGACAATCTCGATCGGCGTCGCGACCTGTCCGGACCATGGGGAGACGCGGGAGCCGCTGCTCGATGCGGCCGATAAGGCGATGTACCGGGCGAAGAGCGAAGGGCGCAATCGCGTCGCGTCCGCGAACGACCTGCCGGACTGAGCTCGGGCGATCGATCAACGAGGCGCGAAGGTCAGGTAGGGGACCCGGTAGGGTATCCAAGACGGCCTCCGAGGCCGCGCCAGCCCCGCTCTGGCACCGCGTCCCGATTGACAGCAATCGGTCCCGTTGCTATCCAACCCGCCGATTTCGCAACGTTTTCTCGGTAGAGAGACCGCTTTCCGAATGAACCTCCCCCCGGCTCTGCATCGCCGGTTCGAGCGCGCTGCGGCGCCCGCGGACCGCGGCGGATGGCGCCGCTCGGGAGTCCGTTCGTGACGGCTCGAATCCCGAAGAATCCCGAGCCGAAAGATTCACAGGATCCCGCCGCTCGCGCCGCCCTCATTTGGCTCACCGCTGCCTACGCAGCGGAACGCCAAAGGAAGGGTCTCGTCGTGCGCGTCGAGGTCAAGTGACCTCATACACCCGCAACACGAGACATCACCAAAGAGGGCGAGTCCGCCTCGCCCGGGAGCTGAGATGAGCACGCAGAGCGTCGAGCTCGACGGAATGGGATCCCTTCGCCGCAGTCATCGCTGTGGCGACATCATGCAGGCCAAAGTCGGCGACGAAGTCGTCCTCGCGGGCTGGGTGAATAATCGCCGTGACCACGGCGGGGTGATCTTCGTCGACCTGCGAGACAAGACCGGCGTTGTTCAGGTCGTGTTTCGACCCGAGTCCGCCCCCGAAGCCCATGAGCGCGCCCATCGCCTGCGTAACGAATGGGTCCTGATGGTGCGCGGCGAGATCGAGAGTCGCTCCGACGACACGATCAATCCGAATATGCCGACGGGCACGATCGAAGTGAACGTGCGGGAGCTTCGCGTCCTCAACTCGGCGACGGTGCCCCCGTTTCCGATCGAGGAAGAGATCGAAGTCGATGAGCAGATCCGGTTGAAGAACCGACTGCACGACCTGCGACGGCCGCCGCTTCAGCGCGCGCTGCAGTTCCGCCATGACCTGTCTCAGGCGGTGCGGGCCTCGCTCAACGAGCAGGACTTCACGGAAATCGAAACGCCGATGCTTGCGCGGGCGACGCCCGAAGGTGCGCGGGACTTCCTCGTGCCGTCGCGACTCCAGGGCGGTGACTTTTATGCGTTACCGCAGTCTCCGCAGATTATGAAGCAGTTGTTCATGATCGCGGGCTGCGATCGGTATTACCAGATTGCTCGCTGTTTTCGAGATGAAGACCAGCGTGCCGATCGACAGCTCGAGTTCACGCAGGTCGACCTCGAGCTTTCATTCGTGGGTGTGGAAGAGATTCTCGCCGTGCTCGAGAAGGTGACCGTGGACGGTTCGCGCTCCTGCGGTGTGGAACTCGAAGCGCCGTTCAAGCGCATCACGTACAAGGACGCGCTCGACCGCTACGGCAGCGACCGTCCGGATACGCGCATCCTGCTCGAACTCGTCGACCTGACCGACGTGTTCATGACGAGCGAGTTCAAGGCCTTCCGCGGCGTGGCCGAGGACGGGGGCATCGTGAAGGCGCTGCCGATTCCGAACGCAAAGGAGCTGACCCGCGGCGAGATCGATCGTCTCGAGAAGCTCGTTCGCAAGGAACTCGGCGCGAAGGGCCTCGGTTGGATTCGCGTCGAAGAGGATGGCGAATGGAAGTCGCCGATCACGAAGTTCCTAGGAGATCCCGAAAAGGATGCGATTCAGGAACGATGCAAGGCTGAGCCTGGCATGGTGATCTTCTTCCAGGCCGACACACGCGATCGGGCGAACACGATTCTCTCGCGCTTGCGTGAAGACCTCGGCGTGAAGTTGGGTCGCGTCGATGGGCGCGAGTGGGACCCGCTTCTGGTCGTCGACTTCCCCCTGCTCGAGCCGAACGAA
>Ga0316208_1000475_pt1 | contig 48932 bp, 33 predicted proteins | sample 3monopyrite_MG_FD_204944 | JGI IMG/M metagenome (GOLD analysis project Ga0316208, IMG submission 204944) | Microbial mat bacterial communities from mineral coupon in-situ incubated in ocean water Damariscotta River, Maine, United States -... | ecosystem: Environmental > Aquatic > Marine >... | reverse complement strand
TGGAGCTGGTGAGTCTGGAAATTGCGCGCACAGATGATGTCACGAAGACCGAACAGGCAGAAGCAATTAACGAGTTTCGAGAATCGGTTGACTCGCGAACGGTGATCGAACGTGGAAGTCTCGATCTGGCTGGTGAATTGCTCTCTCAGTCAGTCGGTGAAGAAGAGGCCAACGAGATTATCAAGAACATCAGAGACTCACTGAAAAGCGTGCCGTTCGGGTTCCTTCACAAGTTCAAAGCCGAAGACGTACTGAGCTTTATCAGCGAAGAACAGCCTCAAACGATTGCTCTGATCATGTCCAACCTTCCGACGGGACTTGCCGCGGACATTCTGAAAGACCTGCCTCCGGACAAACAGCTCGACGTGATTCGCCGTGTCGCCAGCATGGAGCAGACGTCGCCAGAATTTGTCGAAATGGTTGAAGCCAGTTTGAAGAACCGCATGGTGTCGCTGTTCGGCCAGCAGTCGGATCAGGTTGGCGGCGTGCCGCTGGTCGCTCAGATTCTGAACGTTGCCGACCGAACAACCAGTAAAAATATCCTCGACACGATGGGGCAAGAGTCGGAAGAACTCGTCGAAGAAATTCAACGACTGATGTTTGTTTTTGACGACATCGCCAAGCTCGATGACAAGAGTATTCAGGCCGTGCTCAAAGAAGTTGACAACAGCCAGTGGGCCATGGCCCTGAAAGGCGCATCGTCTGACATCAGAGGAAAGATTCTCGGCAATCTTTCCAAACGAGCGGCGGAGAATCTCGAAGAAGAAATGGGATACCTCGGGCCTGTTCGAGTCAGCGATGTCGAGGGTGTTCAGCAGGAAATCGTTGACACCGTCCGACGCCTGGAAGAAGCCGGGACCATCACCGTTGCCAGCGGAGACGGCGACCAGTTCGTTTCCTGATCGATCGACCAATCAATCGCACCGTCTGTCTGCTCAAACCGCGTTTCAGTTTTTCTCTGACTTGTCTGATTCTTAGATGCCAACCTCGCCTCGAATCATGAAACGTCACACGGCCACCGGAGTGCCGTCGAGTGTTGCGTTCAACTTTGAGGACATCCAGAGCCGCTGCGACACGTACAAAGCTCAGATCAGCACCGAATGCCGCGAGTTGATTCAGAACGCGACGACGCAGGCAGAAGAGATTCGGAAGAAGGCACAGGTCGACGGACACAGCGAAGGCTATCGCAACGGGCTGAAGCAGGCGGAGACCGAGATCGCTCAACGAAGCGAGCAGCTCGCCGACGAAATGGTCGAGCACCGTCTCAGCACGGTACTGCCAGCCGTATCGCAGCTTCTCGATGAGATCGTGACGGCTCGAAGCCAGTGTCAGTCTGAGTGGGAGCGCGAGCTCGTCGAACTTTCGACAAGCATCGCGGGAAAGCTGATTCGCCGAACATTCGAAGCGACGCCCGAAGCGATGATCGGTGTCGTTCAGGAAGCGGTGCAGCTTGCTGTCGGGAAAACATCGCTGGAGTTGCGACTTAACCCCGGCGATCTGGAAGCGCTCGGCGACCGCGTTCGAGTTGCCGTACGGGAAAGCGCAAGAGGCATTGATATCGAGCTGCTGGGTGACGACAAAGTTTCGCCGGGAGGCTGCATCGTGGTGACCGAGCACGGCGAGATTGATGCTCAACTTGAGACAATGCTGACAAGGATTTCGGACGAACTCCTGGAAGGCATTCAGGAATAATCGAACGTCAGTTTGGACGGACTCTGTTTCTCAGCACCAAACTTCTCAGCACCCAACACAACTCTGCAAATCAGACCTGGTCTCCATCATGCGGCGTTCTCAGCACATCCGACAAATGCTCGCGCCGCGAATTGTTGGAAGTACCAGCCGTATCGCCGGTCTGGCCGCTGCCGTTCATGACTTCCCCGCACCGCTGGGAGCCCGCTGTCGGATCCACCGTGAAGGCGAGCAGAGTATCGAAGCGGAAGTCGTGGGCTTCACGGATGACGAGACGCTGGTTCTTCCTTTCGGGGATCTGCGAGGCATCCGACGCGGCAACGCCGTTGAGATGACGTGTTCCATTCCGTCCGTTCGAGTTGGCACAGAGTTGCTCGGGCGAGTGATCAATGCTCGCGGCCATTTTGTCGATGGCAAAGCGCCGGCTGTGTTAACTCAGCGAATCGGGCTTTACGGCAATCCTGTTTCGGCGTTAGATCGACCACGCATCGACCAACCGTTGGCGACCGGCCTGCGAGTCATCGACGGACTGACAACTTGCGGCATGGGGCAACGGCTGGGCATCTTTGCCGGCAGCGGTGTGGGGAAAAGCGTTCTACTCGGACAGATGGCTCGCGGAAGTTCGGCCGACGTCAACGTGGTCGTCCTTGTCGGAGAACGAGGTCGCGAGGTTCGCGAGTTTGTCGAAAAGGAACTCGGCGAAGAAGGACTGCGGCGCAGCGTGGTCGTTGTCGCGACCAGCGACGAGCCGGCTTTGATGCGAATCCGCGCGGCATGGCTGGGGACGGCCATCGCCGACTACTTTCGCGAAGCCGGTAACCACGTTCTGCTGATGATGGACAGCGTGACTCGCTTTGCGATGGCTCAGCGCGAGATCGGTCTGGCGGCAGGAGAGCCTCCCGCAACGAGGGGTTACCCTCCCAGTGTTTTTTCAATCCTCCCAAAGCTACTTGAACGAAGCGGTCTTACCGATAAAGGAAGTATTACCGGCTTTTACACTGTCCTCGTCGAAGGCGATGACACGAACGAGCCGGTTTCAGACACGGTGCGGGGGATCCTGGACGGGCACCTTGTGCTGTCTCGAAAACTGGCTCACGAAAATCATTGGCCAGCCATCGATTCACTGGCCAGTATCAGCCGCTCGATGAACGACGTAGTCACTTCGGAACAGACAGAATCGGCAGCCTTGTTGCGGCGAATTCTTGCGGCGTGGAGAGAGTCGCAGGACCTCGTTTCGATTGGTGCCTACCGCGCAGGAACTAACCCACTGGTCGACACGGCTCTGCAATTGTCCGAACCGATTCGGCAGTTTCTCACTCAGGACCGGCTGGAGAATTCAACACTCGAACAAACTCAACAGGCATTAACAGCTTTGACTCAAGCAGCGATCCAGCTATTGCAGAATCCTCAACCCGTGATGCCGCAAGCAGCCCCACAAATGCAGTAACGGTTCCTGACTCGAAGGCGAACGTTGACGTATGAAACCGTTTCGACTGGACAAGGTTCTGGAATACCGAAAGCACCTTCGCATGGAAGCGAGGAATGCTCTGGCGTCGGCGATCAGTGACGAACAGACGCTGCTCGAACATCAGGCGAGAGTCAATCGCCAAAAAGGTCAGCAGTTGGCCGAGCTGGCAGCTTTCACACAATCGGAAGTCCTCAATGTCGAAGCCGCCGCTCGGCGACGTTACTTCACCGGGCAGCTCGACATTCAGTTGATGCTCGTCGCGGAGCAACTGGTTCAGGCTCAGCAGGTTGTTGAGCAAAGACGGATGGTAGTCGTGAAGGCGGATCAGGAAGTGAAAGCTCTGGAGAGACTTCGCGAGAAACACGTCGAGGAAGAAACGTCGCACGAACTGAAACGCACGGAAATCGAACTCAGCGAGCAGTGGCAATCGGCCAACTGGAGCTGGTAACCGGCGTCCAATGTCGAGTTGCCGCAAGGAAGCGGAATCATGGCAAAACTAGCATTCACCGCGTTATCGGCCGTTGCCGTTCTGACACTCCTGGCCGAAGGACTGGCCGGTGGATTGTTGTGGTCGCAAGGTCGGCTCAATCCGGATGCGATTCGCGAAATCCGCGTCATCCTTTCAGATCCCGCCGCGCTGACCGAAGAACAGGAACTGGCGAAAGAGACTCCTGTGGTGACCGTCGAAGACGTCGCTCGGACTCGGGCGAAAGCGATTCTGCATCTTGAAGAGCGAGAGAACGAAATCGAAATCTTCAACGGCCTGCTGGCGGACCAGCGGAAGAGAGTCGTGACCGAGCAGGACAGCCTGATCGCCAATCGCGAGCGTTTCGACAAAGAGCAGAAAGCTCGCCAGGCCAGGAAGGTCGAAGCGGGCATTCAGAAATCAATCGCCGTGCTGCTGGCATCGGATACTGAAATTGCAGTCGATCAGCTCTCTGAACTGACGCTCGAAGAAAACATTCTGCTGCTCGAACAGATGCCGGAGAAAACGATCGCGAAATTCCTGGCATCGTTTGCGGAAGGCTCCCCCGATCAGATGGACCGAGGTCAGCAGATTTTTCAGGCGATCACACGCGGTGAAACTGACGACGCGAAAAAGGGAGCGACGAAATGATTCCGGAATTTATCACCGCGAAACCTGCGACAAATCGAAACGCGGCGGATGCACTGTCGACTCCCGACTCAAATTCGATCGACCAGGTGCAGAACAGGGCGGCCTTTCAAAAGGCGCTGCACGAACGGACGGCGGACCAACAGGCTGCGGCTGCCGACGACGTTCGACCTGAGGAATCGCGTCAATCGACTCCAGCCCGAACGTCGACCGAAGCAGCGACACGCCCCTCAGAAAACACGGTTGAAGGTGGCGAACTCTCGAAGCTCGCTTCCGAGACGGTGCTTCCGAGTTTTGTCTTGGCAGACGATGCGAATATCGGAACGCTGCCGTCGCTCATTCGGCTTCCGCTGGATGATGTTACAGTAAGCCAGCTTTCCGGTGACTTCATTCTGCTGGGCGATACGCCAGGCGGGGAGAACAGCGGCGTTTTCGTGCAGCCATCGGTTTCGTCAAGCCAGAACGTGTTAGACGTCGATCCCGAGTTGCGTCCGTTTTTGGACGACGCGCTGATTCCTGATGCTGAATCGGTCGCAACGAATTCGCAGATTACCGCGACGGAACCCTCACTCATTGCTGGCAATCTTCAGAGTTCGCCAGCCGCCGACAACGTAATCTTTTCGGATGCTGGTGAGGAACAATCGGCGATTCCGACTCTTCCGTCGCTCAGGCCGGAACTCACGACAGCGGTGTCGACATCACCGCCGGTTGAAACCGCTACGCAGGATGCCAGCACTCCAGTCATCGAGAACGTTGCTGGCGTTGTCGTCGCCGACGGAATCTTAACGGCGGTAGAGCAATCTTCCGCCGTCATTGCTTCCAACGTTGAGCCTGCGTTGCATGAACCGAGTGACGGCGTCGCCGCGGTTGATGATTCGCCGTCTAAAGAGCTGCCGCTGATTCTCCCGTCGCTCGTGCCGGGTCCAAAGCGAACAACGGAAGCAGCGAACAATGCCGAAGATCACAATTTCAGTGGCGAGCAAACGAGCTCGCGCAAGGCTTCCACTCAAACTTCCGAACCAGCCGCCGTACCGGAAGTCAGTAAGTCCAGTCTTCAGGTTCCTGTACCGCCGCAAGTCGAAGCCGCGTCTCTCGCTCGACAGAATGTGGTTGCAGATAACCCGCAGGTTGTGGAACCAGCCGCCAGGTTCTCAGGTGACAACGCCAATGGAGAATCGAAGAACACGGCGTCTCAACATCCCGCTGTCCCTTTGCCAGTCGAGTCAAACGTTAGCCAACCGGCAAACGACGTCAGTCGTCGAGCGACAGCGACTTTGAATTCGGATACATCGACCATCGTGGAGAAAACAGCAGCGTCATCGTCAGGCGGAATCGACAGCGAGCAATCGGCGACTCGACAGGCAGTTGCTGAAAGAACCGATGCCGGAACCGCTGTCCCCGCCGTCTCCGAGCGAGGTGTTCCACTCCAACCCGCAGAGGTGGCACAGACCTCTGCGGGAACGACACAGCCGTCTGAAGACGCGGTCAACGAACGGCAAAATGCAGGCGGAGCGATTGTCAGTCCCGCAGTGAATACGGCATCACGAACCACCCAACGCGTCTCTGAATCGAGAGACCGTCCAGCGTTGCAGAGCCTGCCTGCGCCAGTGGCTGCTGCGAACGCCGTGGTCGTTGAACCCGTGCCGTCTGATTCGGCAGATGGGCTACGGTCCGAGCGTGCCAGCACTCCGGCTGTCGACGTCAACGAGCCAGAACTTCGAAAGGACCGTTCGGACCCCTCGCCAATCCAGAAGGCAGCACACGCTGCTGACAACACCTCTGACAACACCTCTGACAACGCTGTACGGCAGTCGAATCCCGCGCGACCAGCCGTTGCTGACCAGGGCGTTGCAGAAAAATCGGCTCAAAAATCGCCCCAGCATTACGGTGAACAATCAGCGGCCGGAGCTTCCGTCGCCGCATCAGGTGACCAGTTGGCCGCAGGATCACAACTCGGACCGGCAGCGCCAACGACAGTTGCGAGAGCCGCGGTTGAGCCGCGAGCCGGCAATGATTCGGAGCCTTCAACCGTCACTGGCACAAGCGGAACTTCTACTTCTCAGGGAACACAACCGGTCAGCCTGGCAGCTGTTCAACCGGGGCCGGTAATTGATGTTCCGACTGGTGCCGTCGTCGCGTCGCCCTCGCCGGTCAGTGAGGTCGGCAGCGTGTCGTCTCCTTCGGCTCCGGTCGAAGTGCAAGCCACCGATGTCACCGCAGTCTCGAATGTCCAGACGGCGGTTACGTCCTCGACAGCGGCAACGTCGAACGCGGCAACACGGTCTGACGTCGTTCGCGAGCCGGCCGTTCCGATCGAGATTCAGGATGCGGTGTCAGCCATTCAGGAAGCGACAAGTGGCGACAGCCATATTCGAGTTCGACTGAACCCTCGCGAACTTGGCAACATGCTTGTCGATGTTTCGCGGACCGAAAACGGTGTCGTCGCGCGACTGGAAGTTGAGTCAGCGGCGGCTCGCGTCGCGATTCTGGAAACACTGCCTGACCTTCAGCAATCGTTAAGTCGATCGGGATCGACGGTCGATCGCGTCGAAGTCGTGCTGACCGAAGCGCGAGCAGAATCGGGGCGTCAGGAAAGCGACCAGTCCCAACCACGAGAACAACAGTCTCGACAGGAACGGCAGTCTTCGAACCAGCAGGCTCGTGATGAGCAGAGCCAGCGGCGCGAGCAGAATCAACGGCGCAATCAACACGAAGATTCAAGTTCGGTCGAGGATGACTCCTCTGACAACGAAACTCCGGAACAACTCGATATCAAGTTATGACGCCGTCGCTCGGCTGGACGAACAGCCACAGTGGCAGACGGATGAGTAACGAGAAAGAAATCAGAAAGAGGCTGAGATGAGTGCCATTTCTTCTGGAATCGGAGCTGCCGCGGCGTCGACTGCTGATGCCGGCGGGGCCGGTTTTAATTCGCTGACGGCTGACGATTTTCTGACTCTGTTGATCGCGCAGTTGCAGAATCAGGATCCGACCGAGCCGGTCGATAATGCCGAGATTCTCAATCAGCTCGCCACGATGCAGGGGCTGACGTCGAATATCGAATTGAGCAACACGCTCAAGAAGGTCGCCTCGTCGTTGGAGAAAAGTGAAACTGACTTCGGCCAAAAGCTCTCGGTCGGTGCTTCTTACATCGGGCAAACGGTGACGCTTGATGATTCGACGGTTGGTGTCGTCGACCGGGCGTTCCTTGCTGGTGACGAAACATTCGTCGGAGTCAACGGCGTGGACGTTCCGATCAGTCGGGTTGTTTCCGTGAACAGTTCTCAGTCGTACATAGGCGAGCTGGTTGCGGCCGACATTGGCAGCGGAGCCACAGAACTCGGCACGGTCCGCGGCGTCGTGAACCGTGACGGTAAAGAGTTTCTGGTCTTTGAAACCGTCGATGATTCGGGCGAGGTCCAGTCATCCGAAATCGATGCCAGCAAAGTCAAGAATGTGCTGTCACTTCAGGAAATCGAAGGCAAAGACGTTCAGGCCGTCACCAAAGACGGACAGATTCTCAGCGGCAGCGCGATCGTCGTTACCGAAGGCACAACCGGGCAGCTGTTTATCCAGGGCGTCTCGATCGGGATCGACAGAGTCGTCGGAGTCGGGGTGGATTGATTGTCACGGCGCAGCCAACCTTTACTCCCGCCGGCATCGCTGGCAGACTGGAGCTTCTGATCTCACGTTGGCTATGGAGAATCGGATGGCGGTTCCAGACAACTCCGCGGCACGCTCTGCGAAGGCGGACGGCTGCCGAGGCTTTCAAAGTATTTCTGCGGTGACAAGACGCTCGGCCCTGCGCGCTGGCGGAGCGTTCGGCATCGGTCTGACGCTGCCAGAGTTGCTGCATCGTCGGGCAGAAGCCGCTCCCGCCGGTGGAAGCTTTGGCAAAGTTCGCGGCGTGATCATGCTCTACCTGCACGGCGGTCATCCGCAGCAGGAGACGTTCGATCCAAAACCGAACGGACCGTCCGCCGTGAAAGGCGAGTTCGGTGCCATCTCCACCAGCCTGCCCGGCGTTCAGTTTTCAGAACTGTTGCCTCGATCGGCGACGATCGCCGATCAGCTTGCGATCATTCGGTCGATGTCGCACGACAATCCGAATCACGTGACGGCAAGTCTGCCAGCCGGCACCGGACATAAACATCCGCCGGGCACACCTCAGACCGATTTCCCACCGGCCGCCTCCGACTTTCCCGCCTTCGGAGCCGTCGTCGATCAACTGCGGCCCTCGACTGGCAGTCTGCCATCGTGGGTTCGGCTTGGCCCGCTCATGAGACGGAGCAACGGAACGACGCTGCATGGCCAGTTGCCGGGTTTCCTCGGCGCAAGACACGGCCACTTTGCCGTTGATCAGAAGCTGCTGAAAGACGACGTCCGTATCGAAGCCATCGAGCCGTCGACCGAGCTGACCGCCAGCCGGGTCGGCTCCCGCCAGTCTCTACTTCGAGAAATCGACGACCAGCGCCGAGCGATCGACAAGTCTGCCTCCGCAGCGAACCTCGACCAGTTCTACCAGCGAGCGTTTTCGCTGCTCAGCTCGCCCGCAACCCGACAGGCGTTTGATCTGGCCGACGAACCACGAACACTCCGCGACGCTTACGGATGGACCGAGTTCGGCCAACGCTGCGTGCTGGCTCGACGTCTGATCGAAGCGGGCGTGCCGATGGTCAACGTCAGCTACTGTCACACCCCCAGCGGATCCTGGGACACGCACAGCAACAACTTCAAGAAGATGAAAGAGTCACTCGCGCCGACGTTGGACGCCGCTCTTCACGGTTTGTTTACCGACCTGAAAGAACGAGGCCTGCTCGACGAAATTCTGGTCGTCGTGAACGCCGAGTTCGGTCGAACTCCGACTATCAACAAGAACGCCGGCCGAGACCACTGGCCCTGGGTGTACTCCCTCGCGCTGGCCGGAGCGGGCATTCGCCCTGGAACGATCTACGGAGCATCCGACAACTCCGCCGCTTACCCCGCCGAGTTACCGCGCACGCAAGCCGACTTCGCCGCCACGCTGTACCACCTGCTGGGCATCCCGGCCGACACCGTCCTGCACGACCAGACCGACCGGCCACACCAGCTGATACTCGGCCAGCCGGTCCACGAGATTCTTGCCTGACGGTCACGCAGACTCTGCGAATAACGGTTAGACGTCATTCGTCACCCGAGGCTACCGCAGCCGACGCGTAAAGCTGAGAAGCTCGCGGTTCAGTTTGGCGAAGTCGCTGCCGAAGACAGATTGAAACTCAGCGAGGCGTTCTTCGGGTTCGTCCCAGTCAAGAGGCTGGTTTTGCGAGACGAGTTTGAGGTACTGCGTGTAGTCGCGGATGCGTGTTCTGATCAGAAAGTAAGTCAACGCCCACGCTTCGGCGTAAGCATCGATTGCTGAGTCTGCATCTCCAAAACGACTGTTGTCTTTGACCAGTGTTTCGATCGAGTCGGGTTGGCGTTTTGACTTCAGAAACTCACGGAAGCGAAACAGCCGCGACGCGTTGACCTTGCCAATGCCGCTCCAGCCTCGGCGGCTCCTGAGATCGGGAGCTTCGAAGTACATCGCCATGCCCTCGGTCAGCCACACCGGATTATCCGCATAGCGGCGGTGCATGCCCCGGTTGAAGGCAATCTGATGCGTCGCCTCGTGAACGACCGTCGCGACACTGGCCGGAATACGTTGAGCTCGGCGTTGCACTTCAGCGATGTTTGTCGCTGGTGTGTCTCCGTTTTGAGCGGTCAGGTCGAACAGGACGATCCGATTCGCTGTGACCAGGTAATACCCTTGTCCTGTTGCTGAAGCTGGCGTCCGATCGAACTCGGCCATCTTCGCAAACTGCGACTGATTGGAAAGAATGAGCACGGGTAAAGACGAAGCAAGCGGAGACAGTTCAAACCGTCGATTTTTCCAGTAACTCTGAAACGCAATCTTCATCCGCTCCAGCAGCTGGCTGGTCCACTCGGAATAGGCCTCCTGCGTCGACGCGGCGATCACGTAATTGTCGGTCGTATGAACGTGAAAGTCGGCTTCGATACCGGCCGCCCGCCCTTCTTCAACAAGTCGACTTCCAAGTTGAGCGGAATCGAAAAACGTGAATGGGCGATCGGTTTCCGTTTCCTCATCAAGCTGCGGTGAGGGAACGGTCCATAGCCTTCGAGCCGGATCTTCGATCAACAAACCATCGCTGGCACGAACCAGCACGCGACCTTCGACCGATGTCTCGTTGCCAGTTTCGTCACGAAATCTAATGACGGACAGCTTTGACGACTCAGGCTGTTCTGACGACGTCGCATCATCAACGTCCTGCGCAGAACAGACTGACCGGATCTTCGGATGAAAGCCGTCAGCTACGGATGCCGCAACAATCGCTCCGCCACTTCGCTGCAGCCATTGCCGCCGACTCAGAACATTATTGATCATCTCGGGGTGTTGCTGCATCGCCAACCTCGAACAATAAGCGCCGGCACCGGCTGACCAGTTTCATCGAACACGTCCGCTCAGGCACGTCCGCTCAGGATTGCCAGTCTCGGCGAATCTTCACGGCCACCGTTGGGTCGAGCATCGCGGCTGTGGCAATGTGAACCGACTCTGCCCCTGCCTCAAGACAACTTCGAACGTGACTACCGGTTGAGACTCCGCCAACGCTGATGATACGCAGGTCGTCGCCGCGTTTGTGGATCAGGTCGGAAAACAACCGAGTTTGCTGCAATGACGCATCGAATGTTGCCTCGCCACAAATCCCACGCTGCTGACCATCAAACAGCAATGTGCCGTCTTTGCCTTCGATGGTCGTTGCGACGCTGTTTGTCATGGCAATGGCTGTCGCGAACGGCGCGACTGACTCAAGAAGTTCTTCGGCATCGGCAGCCGCTGTCGTGTGTCCGATTTTCAGAATCAACGGTCGATCACCAATCGCCTGCCGCACGGCTTCGGCAACCTTCACCGCCTCGGCGGGATTCTGGTAGAGCTGACCGTCGCAGGTTTCGACGTTGGGGCAGGAAAAGTTTGTCTCGATCGCGTCCGCTCCGGCGTCGACTGCCCACTTCGCACACAAGGCGTAATCACCGGCCAGGTCGTCGATCGTCCAACCGGGCTGAACCGTCCCCACGACCGAAACGGATAGCAGCTTCTCAGTCGGCAGACGGTTGCGAGTTTCTTCGATGTCCCGACGCCAGAAATCCGGTTCGGTCGATGGCATCCCAAAACTGACTGCCCAGCTTCCGCTGGCTGAGGCGGACTCGGCCAGCCGTTGCTCGCCGCCGGTGAGTTGATCAGTCTCGACCGAAACGAGATTCGGCAACGGATAGCAGTCTCGCTGCGAACTTCTGACCGTCTTATAGGTCAACACGTCGAAGCCCAGCGACGCGTAGTACAGCACCCATTTGCCGTTGAGCAGCGGCCCGGCCGGAATCCCCAGCGGTGACGGCACCTTGCGACCGCAGAAGGTCCAGTCCTGGCCAAACGTCGGTACTTCAACGTCGACCGGCTCGGGAGCGTTTTCGTAGTTCCATCGGTACGTCTGCGTCGGGTCATACCGGCGATGGGATGTTCCAACCGTCATCGTATCTTTCCATTCTGCTGGAGCTTCGGCGGCCATTCGGTTGCCCGCAAAGTCTAACTGATCGTCAGAATCAGCAAACTTTGACACGCTACGATGCCGATACGAACTTTGAATGATTTCTTCCGGGGAAGGAATGCGCCGACCGTTCTGGACTTCGAAAGCCAGCAAGCAGTAACACGTCCGGCCGAGCTGGTTCTCCCAAATGTGTATCAATTTTACCCTGAGATTTGCTCGATATCTGACTCTCGCGAGCGTCGGTCTCATCTTACTCGCCGCTGGCTGCTCGCGTTCGTGGTACCGCGAACAGGCCGATCATGAAGCCGCGGAGCTGGTCGCCGAGAAGACTCTCACAGTGAACGCTTCGATCGAAAATGGCCCTTTCTCAATTGTGCCTGGAGCAGAATCCCGGCTGCATGATCCGACCGATCCCGATCATCCTCCGCTGCCTCCGGACGATCCCGCGTCGCACGACCTGATGCACGATGTCGACGGAAAGGAGGGCTTCGCGGGCTGGCACGAAAACGGTGAACTACAGCACGTCGATTTTGAAACGTGGAGAGAATGGCTTCCGCGCGACGACGATGGGACAGTCGCTCTGAACATGGCTGACGTTGTGAAAGTCGCACGTAGTCATTCGCGATCGTTTCAGCAGGAACGAGAAGATCTTTACCTCTCCGCGCTGGACGTGGCGTCTGAAAGGTTCCGTTTTGACACTCAGTACTTCGCAGGCAACGACACCGACTTCCGCCACGAAGGAAAAGAACGAAGCGGCAACAGCCAACTGACGACGACCACGGAAGCCAGCCTTCAGCAGATGTCGGCGACGGGGACGACGCTTGTTGTGGGACTTGCCAATTCGCTGATGTGGCAGTTCTCGGGATCAGGTTCAGAAGCCATTGGCACCTTGCTCGACTTCAGCATCGTTCAACCGCTGCTGCGTTTCGGCGGTCGTGCCAGAGTGCTGGAACGACTGACTCAGAGCGAACGAACGCTGCTCGCCAACGTCCGTCAGATGGAGCAGTTTCAGCAGGGCTTCTTCGTCAACGTCGTCACAGGACGCAACTCGGGTAGTGGTCCGCTCCGGCGCGGAGCAGTTGGTCAATCGGGACTCGGCCTGATCGCTGGTCCGCCCAGTGGTCGAACCGGCGCTTCGGACGCTGGTGGCTACCTGGGATTGCTCCAGGATCTTCAGCAGATCCGGATACAGGAAACCAACGTCGTCGGATTACGGGACAGCCTCGCGGTGTTGGAAGCAACATTCGACGCCGGGAGGCTCAGCAACTCACTACAGGTTTTCCAGGCCAGACAGGCACTCTACAACGCACAGAGCAGTCTGCTTTCGTTGCGAGCGGCCTATCAGACAAAACTGGACAGTTTCAAAATCGACATCGGACTTCCACCGGATATCCCACTCCAAATTCAGGACACACTGCTCGACCGTTTCAATCTAATTGATCCGAGCATGACTGCTCTGCAGGACGCATTCAGCGAACAGGTATTTCGAGTGCTGCCCCATCAAGAACCTCCAACCAAAGCCGCACTGGTCGACACTCTGCAACAAATTGAACAACTGAAACCCGAGATCACCCGCCAGATTGCCGTCTTGAAATCAGACCTTGTGGGTCTGGAGAAGAACGTTCCGTCGCGCGTCGAACAGTTGCTTCAACTGAAGGCTCGAACGGAGGCTCAGCAGGCGGATGTCGATCCTCGAATCTACGACGTGGATATCTTTCGCGAACGAGTCCAGCAGCTGGCGATCAGGCCCGACTCACTACACGAAGACTTCGAGAAGTCGTGGATCAAGCTCGACCAATGGAAAGACAAACTTGAAACGCTGGAGGGCGATGACGCACGAAAAGAGCTCGCAACACTGGCAACCGAAATGTCCGGGCGGCTTCTCGAACTATCACTTGATCAAGCGGCCGCACGGCTTGAAGGAATCACTCTGTCGCCGATTGATGTTCAATCGGAAGCCAGCATCGAGACCGCACGAGCAAATCGACTCGACTGGATGAACGCTCGAGCCAATCTGGTTGACGCGTGGCGGCAAATCGAATTCGACGCCAACGAACTGGAGGCCGATCTCGACCTGGTCATCAGTGGCGGAGCTGGACAGGTTGGCAACAACGCACGACCGCTCGACGTCGAAAACGGCGTTTTGAGATTCGGACTGCAGTTTGATTCTCCCATCACGCGTCTGGTCGAAAGAAACCGATACCGCGAAACGTTGATCAACTATCAGCGTGCACGACGAGACTACATGCTGTTTGAAGACCGAGTCGCTCAGAGCGTTCGTAACACGCTGCGAATCGTGGAACTGAGTCAGTTGAATTTCGAAGTTCGCCGTGCGGCGGTGCAAGGTGCCATTGCTCAGGTCGATCTCGCCAGGCTTCGAGTCAATCCACCACCTAAGGATGCCAACCGCGTGGCATCCTTTTCGCCGACCACCGCGCGAGACCTGTTGTCGGCACTTTCCGATTTGCTCGACGCGCAGAACGATTTTCTAAACGTGTGGGTCAACTACGAAGTCGTCCGAATGCTCGTCGACTTTGAACTGGGCACCATGAGGCTCAACGAAGATGGGCTCTGGATCGACCCTCAAACCTACGAACAGTCGGACAACAAAGAATCGCCCGGACGAGAGTTGCCACCAGCTCCCGCCAATGGCGAGGCGGCTGCCAACATCCCTTCGACGAAACACTGGAAACCGACAGTGCGGCGTTGAAGCTTTCGAAGGCTGCGTCTCGACGCACCATCGAATCGCCTGCTCAGGAAAGCGGCGAATCACGATCGACGAGGAATGGATTTTGCGGAGCCGTGGTTGGTTGCCGAATCAGTCCGTCGGGCACGGAATCTGCATCTCGGGCACGGTCTGCGAAGAGATCGCGAGTCGCCTGTATCGATCGGTCAGACAGCCCGGCACCAAAGATTTGACGAAGCCCGTTGTCCGGCAGAGTTTCCTCGTGCGGCAAATCTTCGAATCGAATACGACTCATAACGAACTCCGTGGGAGCGGCGGCCCGCCAACTCTGTCAGTAACTCTGTCAGTAACTCTGTCAGTAACTCTGTCAGTAACTCTGTCAGTAACTCAGATATCGGTCGAGCCCAGATCAATTCCGTGAAAATCACGTCCAAGATACAGCGCGGCGATGGCTTTCAGTTTTTTCATGGTCCGGTGATGCCGATATCGAATCTGATTTGGCGTGACGCCGACCATTTCTGCAGCCTCCGACACGCTGACTCCTTCCAGTGAACGGAGTCGGAAGATTTCGAAGTTGAGTTCGGAAACCTCGGCTTCCAGTTTCAGCACCATCGTCTGTAGCACCGCCTCGAGCCAGGCATCTTCGTACCTCGTTGAGGGATCCGGTTCTCGACCCGGCGGTTCAAAACCTTCCTGAAGGCTGTCTCCGAGCAGAGCGAGCGGTCGTCGCGAACGACGTCGGAACATGTCCGTCGCGCGGCTGCGAACCAAAGCGAACAGCCAGGAACGCAGGCCGGCTTCGCTGGTAAACTGAAAGCCGACGAACCGTTTCGCGATTTCGCTCCAAACTTCCTGAACGCAATCTTCGACATCCGCTCCCCGGACGCCACGAGCGACTGCGAATCGCCGGACAAGCACATCGTAGACTCGAGAGAACTCGCTCCATGCGGCAGTCAGCAAAGCGTCCGAAATCTGCTCGGCCACCACCGCGCGCAGGAATTCCTGAGTGTTCTCGATGAGTTCCCGATGTTCAACCTCGTCGGGCAGTCGCTCGTCCACAATGAGATTTCCCGAGCCATTGACTGTTAATAAGTGGTCTAGTTCAGAAGTTCGTACGGGGTAGTGGATTTCGCCAGAAATCCGAACGCCACGAAAAACATCAGGGACTTCTGGCGAAGTCCACTACGCCAACCTTGTCGTGACTTCTGGAACGGACCACTAAGTGAGGTCAGTAATTCCTGATTGCTGTTTTTGCGACTTCTGTGTCTTCTTGTGGCTGGTCAGCATTTCATCGGAGACTTTGCCGCAAAACAGCACAGAAGACGCAAGAAAAATGATTTTGAATCAGTCTCGTAAGATTGAATTCAGACGATATGGACGAGTTGATCAGTTCACCCAACAAAAGTTCGAAACTTAACTGCAGCTGCATGGTGTGCAGCAAAAGTTCCGATCGCTCCAGCGGAACGATAATTGAAGAGACGGGAATGTGGCACCGTCGGGAAAGTCCAAGCCCGCAACACACATCCGCTACTGACTTCACGATGTTTCCGACAGAGCGTGCGACTTTCGAATCATTCAAGCGGAACGATTCTCAGCCAGTTCACGCAAGTGTTTGACCCCGCCAGTTGCGGCCCCAGTTCCATCGTCAATCGGCCGTCGGAAACCTCGACCGTGACGGTTGTCGCTGCGAAATGTCCGGCGGCAGTTGGGACATTGTTCACCGCGACTTTGCCTTCGAATGAAACCTGATGCCCAGTCTGTTCGTGGCCGGAGTCACCGTTGCAGACGGTGACGAGCCATTTTCCGTTCGGCACCTGACACTCCCATTTGGCAAGATCACGAGTGAAGAGAAACGTGTCACGGATCTCTTCCGGGTAGACCTCGCGGCGGCGATTGTTTTTGCTGATTTCCCGAGCCCAACCGAAACCACGTTTTGAATCAAACGGCAGTCCGTTGTCGTTCTGGTAGCCCGAGACGGCCTTCGATCCTTTGCCTGTAAAGTTGAAGCGGCGAATCGCGGAATTATTCGCAACGTTTGGATCGGCGAGTTCGTCCGGCAGCCCATCCTGTTCAGCGCTCGGCGGAACGACCGGTGGCCGCTCGATTCTCCAGACGACTCGCGCAGCAGCGGTAAACGGGATCGGATCATCGCGATCTGGAATCCCATCGTTGTCTGCGTCGGCGTGACTTAGCCGTTGGTACGGAACCAGCGGCAAATCTTTCATCGCGTTCCACCAGACGATACAGAACTCGCCACGAGCCAGCTCACTGGTCGGTAAAGCGGGAAGTTCGTCGGCAGCAATGTTTGCTCGACTGGCTGTCCGCACGTCAGCCCGCCACTCGGCAGTTGCCGGTGAGTTCGGTTCAAAGTCGACATCGGTTGGTTCCTGAGGAAGCATTCCTCGTGCAGCCAGGCGATTGATCGAGATAAACGCGGAATGATCTGCGGGCAGATCGCGAAACGGCCACAGCTGAAGCGGCGTTGAATCGTCATGCTCACCGCACAGACCGTGTCGCACTTCTTCCAGACGAATTCGGTCATACGGAATCTCGCGAGGCTGGATGTCATGGCGAAGTGCGACGACAGCGGCGACTCCGGCAGCTTCCCCGATCGCGACGCATTGATCGTGCAGACGGATTGCCGCGCAGACGATGCTGCTGAATCCAAGGTTTTTCTGAGCCCCCAGCAAGCCGTCCATCGTTTCCGGAATCAAACTGCGAAGTGGAAACACGGATCGATCGCTGACGTGGTGCGTGTGCCGGCCGGGCTTTTCGAAATCGACCCACGGACCAGAGTTTCCTTCGTCTTGCAAGTACGCTCGGCCAGTTCGGTGGAAGTCGTAATGAAACTGCCAGCAGGCCACGCCGTCCGGATACATCACGCGCGACATTCGTTCGCGAGCTGCCGTCCTGGTCGCGCCGTCTCGATTGCGGCCGTCCTGTTCGCGCATCATGTACATTGCTTTGAGCCGGAGTCCTTCCCGGATGTACGGTTTCGGTGGCAGTTTGTCGGCTGTTTCAAATTCATCGCTAAGGTGAAATCTTCGAAAGCTGTTGGCGTGCTGGCTCGCTCGGTCATGAATGAAGTTCTGCAGATGGTAGAGCACGCTCAGAGACTGCCGCTTCGCATCGTCGTAAACGATCTGACGTTGCTCGCGAGTCATTAGGACAATGTTCTTTTCAGACGCTCCTGGCTCGGTGGCTTCCAGCGCGTCCACAACATGCTTCGGCAATCGCTCCAGCGGATAGTCCTGCCCGAGCATGTAGTTCAGCAGGATGCTCGTCTTACGATCGTTGCTCGTGTAGCCGTCGACGATCCGGCGAACCGTGTAAACCGACAACTGCCGAGGCGACGCCTTCCCGTCATCAGGCCAGTGAGGAATACTGCCGAGCCGGACCGGGCGATCCCACAGGAGCCCCTGCATTGCCGCCAGGCTGAGCCGTGACGTCCGGACAAAGTTGCGATCGTCGTACCGAGCGGGTTTGGCGATCGGAGTTTCACCGCCGGACTCTGCGACGATCATTGCCCAGGTAATCGGATTCATCTCGTTGGGCGGGTTGGCGGCCGGATCGTCGGATGCGCTCGGCTCGTTGTATCGCGACTTTGGATCCGAGCCGCATTCGAACGCGGCTCCCGAAACCTGAATCGCCTCGCCCCAGTCGGAAGCGTCGATTGTCAACTTCGCGCGGACATGCAGGTCCGCGCGTTTTTCGCTGACGGGGGCAAACCACAAACCCGTGAGTCGTGGGAACTCTCGGACGATGTTCGCTCCCACAACGTCGGCCCGCACGGGGTACCGATTGGTAATGAATCTGACCTGCCGGGAATCGAGGTACGGTTGCAGCATCGCTCGAAAGATCGCTTCCGCTTCGGCTGGCCGAAAAGTCGATGGGCCGTGATAGGGGCGGCCGGGCATCGGTGAACCGTACTTCTGCTCGTTGAAGGCTTCGACGCCGTCCATCAATTCTTTGAACAAACCGCTTCGATGAAACGACCGCTTCATCGGGTGCCAGTCGACTCCCCAGCCGACCTGTCCGACACCTTTGTTCTCGTCGACACACGCCAGAGCCTGCTCGGTAAACTGGCCGCCCAGCCACTCGCCGTCATGGACGATCGTAATCGAGGGCACTCCCAGCCGAGCCGCACGAACCGCAGCCGCCCATCCGGACTCGGTCCCGCCGACGATTAAGAGGTCAGTCTGAACTTCCTCGACCGCTGCAAAAGTCGGTGCAGGAGTCGTCGCGCCAAGGATCAGAACAACTGACAGAACATGTTTGATTTTCATGGTGAATGGTCCACCTTTGGCAAAAAACTGGAGCGTCTCTTCGTGTTTCTTTACGGCCTTTTGTTTCATCGACCGCCTGAGCCAGAGCTCGCGAAGGACGCAAAGGTTTCGGATGTTTGCGTCCGAACAGTAGGGTATGACAAGCGAAGCGCAGGCACACCATCTTAAGCATTGCCTTCGACGTGGTATGCCTGCGCTTCGCTTGTCAAACCCTACGGTGCTCTGTCAAATTTCGACGTTTGGTCCGTCAGATTTCGACGTTTGGTCTGTCATCGAAGTGTCTTCAAATCAGCAGGTTGTCACCGTGCCGAAACTCCCCGAGACAATCGCTTTTGCTTCCGTGCGCGAAATCGGAAGACGACTTCGTGCTGATGATTTCTCGTGTGTTGAGTTGGCTGAATTTTTTCTCGATCGGCTCAAGACGATTGGACCGAAGTTGAATGCCGTCGCGACTGTGACCGAAGAAGTGGCGATTCAGCAGGCCGAACAGACAGATCGAGAGTTGAAGGCTGGCAAGGACCGCGGCCCCTTACACGGGATCCCGTACGGAGCGAAGGATCTGTTGGCGACGAAGGGGATTCCTACTTCCTGGGGAGCGGCTCCGTTTAGCGATCGGATTATTGATTCCGATTCAACCGTCGTCGCGAGGTTGCGTGAGGCCGGAGCCGTGCTGATCGGCAAGCTGGCGATGGTCGAGATTGCTGGCGGGCTCGGCTACCGCCAGGCGAATGCCTCGTTCACCGGACCGGGACTGAACCCTTGGGACACGTTGCGCTGGGCGGGAGGTTCGTCGTCAGGTCCAGGTTCGGCGGTCGGAGGTGGACTGGTGCCGTTTGCGATTGGCTCGGAAACCTGGGGTTCGATCATGACTCCCGCGGGCTTCTGCGGAATCAGTGGCTTGCGACCAACGTATGGACGAGTCAGTCGACACGGCGCGATGGCGCTGGCATGGACGGTCGACAAACTCGGGCCAATGTGCAGAACCGCCGACGACTGTGGAATCGTTCTGAACGCGATCGCCGGTGCTGATCCCGCGGACGAATCATGCGTCGATCGCTCTTACGAATACTCGCCTGCGAAACGGTCGGATGCGCAGAAATCTTCGACACGCTACAAACTCGCAACGTTGAAAAACGCCGCGAAGAGCGTCCAATCGGAAGTTCGGTCGAACTACGACGAGTCGCTGACCGTACTGCGAAAGTTCTGTGAGATCGAAGAAGTCGAGCTGCCGGATTTCCCCTGGGCAGCAGTTGCGTCGACTCTGATCAATTGCGAATCGGCCGCTGCGTTCGAAGGGCTGATCACGACGGGCGACATCTGGGAAATGACCGCTGAAGAAGACCACTGGGGTATTCACGCGGCGATGGTCATTCCGGCAAAAGACTACATCAACGCGATGCGAATCCGATCGAAGATGCAACGCGCGATTGACTCGTTTCTGAAGCCGTTTGACGCCGTGGTCACGCCAACGCTCGCGACGACTGCGTATCCGAATGACCGGCCGTGGGGCGAGCATCGGCGCGGGTTCCATTCGTCACAGATTACGAATCTCGGAGGAGCGGGCGCGGCGACGGGCATCCCCGCTCTGTCGATTCCCAATGGTCTGGGCGAGGGCGGACTGCCGACCGGACTCCAACTTGCTGGCCGTACCGTCAGCGAAAATAAACTGATCGAAATCGCCAATCGTTATCAGGAAGCGACTGACTTTCACAAAGCGACGCCTGAACCGCTCGACTGATCAGTCGGAGCCGTCAGCATTCTCTGCGTCGTCGTCGCTGAATCGAGGTTGTTGGCAGTTCCAGCAGATCTCGAAGTCGACCGTTACTGACTCGTGGCAGCCTGAGCATTCCCACACGTCGCCACTCTCGGGAGCCAGTATTTTCGAGTTGCGACCATCGAACCCGCCCGGGACCGCAGCCACCCCCAACACGGCACCAGCCGCGAGTCCGGCTACAGTCGCTGCGTGTTTTCCGAGAGTCGGCTGGTCTGATTCATCATTCAGACTTTCTGATTCCTGGCTTCGAAGCCACGTCTCACGACGTTTCTCTTCCATCTCGCGAATGAGGGCGACGGCGGCGTCCGCATTTTCGTCCGACACCCAGACACGAGGTGCCGAGGGTAAGCCTGCGGGTACCTCGCCAACGGCTCCAATGATCTGCCCCCCGACGACTCTTGCTTTAATGCCAGATTCGGCAAGCATGGTTTGGACCAGCGTCGCGTCAATTTCGTCGCGTGCCGCATAAACTTCGGTCGGTTCATGACTACTCATTTGCCAGTCTCCTATGCCAGACCCTGCTGAACCTTGACGTCTTCAATTGACAGTCTGCCGCCGGAATCTCGCTGCCACAATGCCAATCGTTTGAGGATTCGAGAAGTCGGTGTTCGCCCCGGATTTGTCTCAGACATCATGCGAAACTTGATCGCTTAAATTGGCGAGCAGCGCATCGTCGGGCATTGCGAATCGTCGCGGCTGTGACATACTTCCACAGTCGGCGTTCAGATGAACTTCGAGCATTCTGAATCAATGGAGCTACGCAATGTCACCAAAGATGTCACGACTGATGTGGGGTACGCTTCTGGGGAGCTGCCTGATTGCAGCGTTTGCTTTGTCCCCCAGTCGCGCTCAGAACCGAGTTTCTCAATCACCCGATCAGCTCATTCCGAAAGACACGTTGCTGTTTGTTCGCTGGGACGGAACGAAGGCTCATGCGCAGGCGTTTTCTGAAACGGCGGCTCACGAAGCGTTGTACGAATCGGGCCTGATGCCACTGCTCGAAAAGGCTGTTAGTGGACTTGCCAACCAGGCCGGTCCCGCTGGCGGAATTCTTGACGGCCCTGCCGGACAGGCATTCAACCACGTCAAGGAACACGGCGTTCGGCTGGCAGTTGCTCTGGCTGCCCCCGGCCCGAACGGCCCACCAATGCCGATACCGTATTCGGTTGCCGTCTTCCCACAAGCAGGTCAGTTCGCAGAACCACTCGGTGAATTAATAGGGCGAAACGGACACATCGAAGTCGAAGCTCAGGAAATCGACGGCCGCCGAATCTCATCGTTTATCGTTCCCGACACACCCGGTATCGAAGTCGGCTGGTGGGTCGAAGGCGAACACCTGATGGTCGCTGGCGGGATGAACGCTCTGCCGCTCGCAGTCGCGGTGGCCAGCGGCGAAGCTCCGAACATCACGGCGAATCCGCTCTGGAAAGAATTCGGGCCACAGTCTGTCGAATTCGACATGACGGCACTGTCGTGGCTCGACCTGGGAAAACTTCGAGACGCTTTCGGGCAAATGCCTATCCCGGTGCCAATGCAGAAGCCGGACGGGCAGCCGTTTACCGTCGACGATATCGCGAAAGTCGTTGGACTCGACAACGTCGGAGCGGCGATTTCGCAAAGCGGGTACAAAGGCAAGGCTCTGTGGAGCGAAACTGTCCTGCAGGTCGACGGCGAAAAGCGAGGCCTGCTGGCGCTGGGTGATCATGAAACGATCACCTTCGATCGACTTCCGCCGCTGCCTGCCGACACGACCACGTTTGCGGCCGGAAGTTTCAGCCTTTCGAAGTTTTACGATGACATGCTGATCATGGTTCGCGATGCTGCAAAACTGGGACCGCCGGAAATTGCTCAACAGATCGAGCAGGGACTCGAAGCCGCTCCTCAGATCATCGGCTTTGATCCAAAGAAAGATCTGTTCGACACGCTCGGCAATGTCACGACCGTTTACCTCGACAGCAGCCAGGACTTCCTGGGTTTCGGTGGCGTCGCCATCGTGACGGAAGTCAAAGACGCAGAAAAATTGCGACGAACACTCGACCACATCCTACTGATGGCGGAAGCCGCGGCCGGTGGAGAATTCTCCGTCGTTCGCAGCGAAAAGTACGGTCGGCAGATCATCACGTTCGAAGTCGAAGGCGTTGAGTTCGGCGGATTGGTTGTCGATAAAGATTGGGTGATCGCCGGATTGATGCCGCAAACGGCGGAAGCGGCACTGCTTCGGATCGACGGCAAACTCGACCATTTCGTACCGTCGCGAGAACTCCAGGTCGCGCTGGATGCGATGCCGAAAGAGTTCACGTCGATCACGGTCAGCAACCCGAGGCGAATCTACCGAGCACTCATGGGCTATGCTCCGCTGTTGTTTTCAGGAGCTCAGGCGGGCCTGCGGAATTCGGGAATGTTCCCACCTGATTTAAAGTTGCCGGTCAAACTGGCCGATGTCCCGCCGTCAGAGCTGGTCATTCGACCTCTGTTCCCGAATGTCCTCGTCAGTGAGTCGACAGAAAATGGATTCCGCTGGGTGTCACGCGGTTCGTTGCCGTCTCTTCCGTTCGGTGGAGATGTTGGCGGAATCGGCAGTGTCGGATCGATCGGAGTGCTCACAGCGCTGCTCCTTCCGGCTGTGCAACAGGCACGAATGGCGGCCCGTCGAACCCAGTCGAAGAACAATCTGAAGCAACTCCTTCTGGCCATGCACAACTATCACGACGTGTACCGCAGCTTTCCAGCCGGGACAGACGAAGACTCGGCAGAAGAAGTTGACGACCGGCTGAGCTGGATCGTCTCAATTCTGCCTTTTATCGAGCAGGCAGCGCTTTACGAACAGATCGACCAGAAGAGCGGCTGGAAAAGTGAAGCCAACGTTGACTGGACCGGCTTCAATATCCAGACGTTGAGGAACCCAGCCGAAACCAATGCCCTCGAAGGAGCAACTCACTACGTGGGCATGGCCGGAATCGGAAAAGACGCAGCCAACCTGAAGATCAACGATCCCGGTGCCGGAATGTTCGGCTACAACCGCCAGACACGTCTGCGGGACATTTTAGACGGAACGTCAAACACCATTGCCATCACAGAAGCCTCAGACGACTTTGGACCGTGGGCACAGGGCGGACGATCGACGATCCGTGGACTCACCGAAGAACCCTATATCAACGGCCCTGACGGAATCGGCGGGCCGAACGGAAACATAGTGAATGTAGGACTCGCGGATGGCTCGGTGCGAGCATTCGCTGCGAACATCGACCCGGAAATTTTCAAAGCTTTAGTCACGATCAACGGCGGAGAACGAGTCAACCTCCCTCAATAGTTCCGTAGGCAACGTCAGTACGCCGTGTGAAACAAGCTTCGCGACGTTCCGGCAGAGTGACCACCCCACTGCATGACCGTTCTTGTCAGCCTGTGTAGGGTATGACAAGCCGAGCGCCGGCATACCATCGGGAAGTCCAGAAGGTGGTATGCCGGCGCTCCGCTTGTCATACCCTGCGCCGCATGTCTCAGGCGACGAGAATCTCAGGCCTCACCGAATGATGCGAGCACGGTGCAGGAATATCTCGCTGAAAGACTCTAATCGCGGAACGGGCCTGGTTGGCGAGGAATTGACTCGCCCAACCGCTCGTGCATCGCGAACAGCACCGGCGTCCCGCCCGTGTGCACAAACACGACGTTGTCGTCGATTGAAAAATCGCCGCGACGGACGTGATCGATCAGGCCGGCCATTGCCTTTCCCGAGTAGATCGGATCCAGAAAAATCGACTCCGTACGGGCGACGAGCTGCAATGCTTCAAGGCAGTCCGGTCCCGGAGTTCCGTATCCGGGTGCAATATAATCTTCTGAAACATTCAAATCCTCAGCCGAAAGTCGATGCGGAATCTGCAACCGGTCGGCGACATCGCAAGCAACTTCCGCCATGTCTGTCGCAGTGTCCCACGGCCAGGTCAGCGGCGCGATATTTCGGACCGGACCGCTCATGCCGAGCGCAGTCGCACCCAAAGCCAACCCTGCGCCGGTCGACCCGCACGAACTCACATAGACCGCTGCGGGATCGATGTGCTCGCGCTGGCATTGTTCTGCAATCTCAACGGCGCACTCGACGTAACTGATCGCGGCAATCTGAACGACCGGGTTTCGGTTCCAGAAGAATGGTCGATGCCCTTGCTGGCGGAGTTGCTCTGCACGATCGGCGATGATGGCGTCCAGTTCTGGCCCCACCGGAGCATCGACGAACTCGATCGAGGCTCCCATCAAATGATCAAGCAACAGGTTACCTTGCGTCTCGACCGGGCCATCCAGGTGCGCGCGACTCAGCACCAGGTGAATCGGGATGCCGGCTTTCACACAGGCCGCGACCGTCTGTCGGCAGTTGTTGCTCTGAACGCCGGCTCCCCACACAAAGTAATCGGCGCCTTCAGCGAGTGCGGCGCCGAGCAGAAACTCGTTATGCCGAGTCTTATTTCCTCCAAACGCCAGCCCCGTGCAGTCGTCCCGCTTGATCCAGATCGTCGGCCCACCCAACTCTTTGGAAAAATTCCGCAGCGGCTCCAGTGGCGTCGGCAGATGAGCGAGGGCAAAGCGAGGAACACGATCAATGGCCTGTCGCAGTTCCGCTGTCGAGAGAGGGTTACTCATCGGCCTTCTCGAAAATCACGATGTGCTGACGAGGCAGGACTCGGATTGTCTCGACGAATTTCAAACCCAGCCCTGCCTGGCTGGCTTCTCGCTTCACCTGGACTTCGGACATTTTGTGAACGAGCTTGATCGGGACGGTGCGGTCCTCTTTCCGATACTCAACCCACGCGATGCGGCCGCCGGGTTTCAACGACTTCGACATCTCAAGTTTCATCTCATACGGAAACTCAAACTCGTGATAGACGTCGACCAGAATAATGAGGTCGACGGTGCCCGGCTTGAGATTTGGCGACTTCACTTTTCCCTTCACCGGGACGACGTTGGTGACTCCGCGTTTCTTACAGTTGTCAGCCAGGCGGTCGAGCATTTCCTGCTGGATATCGACGGCCATTACTTTTCCGTCCGGCAGAAGTTGCTCGGCCATCAGCATCGAGATCACGCCGCTGCCGGCGCCGATGTCGGCAACAATCATCCCCGGCTTCAGCTTCAAAGACCGTACCAGCAGTGTGAGTCGTTCTTCGTCTTCGCGCTCGGTTCGCTCGAGCCACCTTGCACCGGCGAAGCCCATCACGTGGGCGATCTCTCGGCCCATGTAGAACTTGCCGATGCCGTTCGGATCGTGATTCGCCCGCCGCGTGTAACGGCCCTCTTCGTCTGCCTTGTCGGTTGACGCTTCATTCTGCGCGAACGAGTTCGAAGCGAGCATTAAAACGACGGCAAGTCCCGCTGCGGCGAATCTGAAGACAGACATCTGGCTTGCTCCGTTCGATGTTGAATTTCACAGGAACGCGACTTCGTCAGGCGGAGCCTGACCTACGACAGGGCATCGCTCGCAGATTTAGAAGCCGCGGGCTTCGCGGATGTCGGCGAAGGTTCGAATGTCATAGTCGATTGAGACGTAATCGAGCACGGATCGCAATGCTCGTACGGCAACGCCGACGCCGTCCGGACCGCTGAACCCACCGAATTGTCCGCCGCCCTTCAGGTGAGGTTCGACTTCCAGGAAGAATCCGGGAACGCCGAGTTTCTGCATCTTCTTCGTCAATTTCGGAAGATGATCACGCAGCTCGAGGAGCACTTGTTCGTGCCCGGCGTCGCCGACATTGGCCGGTACGAAGTTCTTCAGTCGCTCTTCATCAACGGTTCCCGACCAGTTGAGCGATCGATCGATGGCGTAATCCTTGATGTGCATCCAGCCAAGGTACGGTGCCATGTCGCGGAACTCGGACAGGCACTGCATTCGATCTTTGTTCTGGGCGGCAATGTTTCCGCCATCGTAAATCAGCACCATGTTCGGGTGCTTGAGCTTGCGAGCGATCTTTGCCAGCAGCGGTCCGGTTTCACCGATCAGGTTAGGCTCAATTTCCAATCCGTAAATCACGCCAGATGCCTGGCAAGCATCGGCGATCTGGCCAATCTGATCGACCGCCTGAGGAATGTGATCGTCAGGGTTCGAACCAACCGGGTGATAGAACGAGAATCCTCGAACCAGCTTCGTGTCCAGCGCGAGAGCGGCTTCGATGGTCGACTTCACTTCCGTCTTCAGATACTTCGCGATGGGGATGAACTTGTTGTGCGAGCCGTCGTCGACGTCCTGCAGTTTCACTTTTCCGATTCGCGAGCCGACACTTGTGACTCTCATTCCGAACTCGTCATGCAGCTTGTTCAACTGCTTGTATTCGGACTTTTTCAAATCGACGACGTGTTTCACCACGCCGGAAGAATCGACGTCGATGAACCTCGGGCTGTAGTATCGCAGGCCGACTGCGGCCAAAGCCGAAAACTGTTCGAGAGCCGTTTTGTGATTTGCGGCCTCGTCTGCAAAGGCACTCATCAGGATTTGCGGGTTCGACATGGATGCTGCTTCCAAAGTTGAGGTTCGACCTGTTGTGATGATCAGAATGACTATTGAATCTGCATGACTATTGAATCCGCTGGGGTGCGACTCAACGTCGCGCGGGACACAAACTTCGCTGCGAGGCTGTGAGTTTTTCGTAGGGTGTGACCAGCGGAGCGAATTCGAAATCTGGTGTGCCGGCGCGGGCAACCATCAGAGTTCGTAGCCGTCAAAATTGCTCTCAGATCTCCGCGCCGGCACACCGCAATTTCCGTTCAGCCCGCTGGTCACACCCTACAATCAACAAACTCACAGCCTCTGTGTGAAGTGCGGAGTCTCTCAGACCCTCGAAACGAACTCAAGCGCTGCCACCTGAACTGGATTGTCCGCCCGTGATGAGTCGACGAATTCTCGCATTAAATCCCTGGCACGGCGGAAGTCATCAGGCATTCCTCGACGGATGGGTCGCCCACAGTCGGCACGAATTCACCGTACTGCCGCTGCCGGCCTACAAGTGGAAGTGGCGGATGCGGCATTCGGCCGTCACGTTTTCGCAGCAACTTTGCGATCAGGTTCGTGACCGAGCATCGGCCGTACCGCAGTGGGACGTCTTGTTCTGCACGGACATGCTGGGGCTGGCCGAGTTTCGCGGGTTATGCCCGGAGTCCGTTCGGCCGTTACCGTCGATCGTCTACTTCCATGAGAATCAGTTGACCTACCCGACTCAGCAGGACGAGGAACGCGACTTCCATTTCGCTTACTCAAACATGACTTCGGCGCTGGCTGCCGACAGCGTCTGGTTCAATTCGGATTATCATCGCGATGAGTTTCTGACGGCGCTCGGCGTTTTGCTTCGTCGGATGCCGGACTTTGGTCACGAGGAGTCTGTCGACCAGATCCTGGCGAAATCTGAGATCCAGCATCCAGGTATCGATGCGCTCGCCGATGGCCAAACTGCTGAAAGAGTCGAGCGTTCAACGGAGCGACAAAGTGAACGACCACTCCGCATCGTGTGGGCGTCCCGCTGGGAACACGACAAGAATCCGGAACTATTCTTCGCCGCCCTCGACGAACTTGCAGACTTGAACGTTCCGTTTGAAATCAGTGTCCTGGGCGAGTCGTTCCGGAACTCGCCGTCGTGCTTTGACGCCGCGAAAAGAAAACTCTCGTCGCAGATTCGCCACTGGGGCTTTGCGGAGTCCCGTGCTGAGTATCTTCGAATTCTGTCTGAGTCCGACGTCGTCGTTTCGACCGCTCGACACGAGTTCTTCGGGATCTCTGTCCTGGAAGCCGTCGCGGCCGGATGTCGCCCGCTTGTCCCGCACGCTCTGGCCTATCCCGAGACGCTTGGAGCGAACGTCAGCTCCTTCCATGACGGGACGGCGGCAGGAATTGCCCGGTCATTGGCGGATCTCGCGACAGCACACACATCCCCACGGACGACTGCGGCATCATCGTTCGACGATGCTTGCCCTAACGATGCTTGCCCCAACGTCGAGCGATTCTTCTGGAAGACTCGCAGCTCGGAACTCGACGCGTCGGTCGACCGGCTGTGCAAGCACGCTTGAACCTGCTTACAAGGATTTGGTGCAACGTCGCCACGACGATCCGGACAGGAATCGGTCAGGTTTGACAGGTGTTCCGACTCGCCGTCTCAAAACATTTCAGGGTGGTTACACGAATCTCGGGTTTCACTTGCAAAGACCGCCCGAAAGCCCGGTACGATACCCGCCGCTATTAAGACTTCTGCTGCCGAACCGTTTCTCTCATCTGGGCTCATGTCACGTCGCTCAGGTTTGGCACGTTTGCGATATGCGATATTCACGAGCGGTGGTTCATTGCGCCCTGCAATGTCCAGCCGTCTCACAAAACCGCGCACTTCTGTTTTATCAGGTCCAGGTATCATGCGAATTACGCCGTGGCTGAGATCACTTTCCAGACGACTTTCACGTCGGCGACAAAGTATCGAACACCTTGAGGACCGGACTCTGTTGTCCGTGAACGCGTTTGTTTCCAACGACGTGCTCAACATCACGATGGACGCCAACGAGGGCGTCCGCATCAGCGCGCTCGGGGCGAACGTCCGAATCGAATTTAACTCGACCGGCCAGTTTGAAGATTTCGTGGGGCTCGGTTCGCTGTCAACCAGCTCGCTTACAGGCATTGTGGTGAACGCTGGCGGTGGCAATAACTTTGTCGACGCCTCATTGGTAAACCAGTCGTTCTACACAGCGATTACGTCGATCGTGCTGAACGGTGGCGACGGCGCTGACTTCATTCGCGCCAGCAACGACATCGCGACGTCGGTCCTGGGTGGCGACGGCTCAGACACGATCATCGGCGGCAATAATGACGACACGCTCGACGGCGGGCACGGGAAAGATTCCATCGACGGCCAGAGCGGAGCCGATTTGATCATCGGCAACGACGGCTCCGATACGCTCTTTGGAGGCGCTGGCAACGACACCATCGATGCGGGCAGCAGTGCCGACTTGATCTTCGGAGGAACAGACGACGACTCGATTTTCGGAGGCAGCAGTTCTGACACGATTTCGGGTGAAAGCGGCAACGACTTCATCGACGCCGGATCAAGCGCAGACACTATCACCGGCGGAATCGGCGATGACACACTGAACGGCGGCAGCGGCAACGACAACATCGACGCAGGCGACGGACTCGATTCAGTCGACGGCGGAACGGGCAACGACATCATTGACGGCAGCACCGGCAACGACACGGTCAACGGCGGTGACGGCGACGACACACTGAATGGCGGCGAAGGTGACGACAATGTCAACGGGCAGGCAGACAACGACCTTGTCCGCGGCGGCAACGGTGTCGACTCGGTATTCGGCGGCGCCGACGACGACCTCATTTCCGGCGACGGCGATGACGACGTGCTGCACGGCAACGACGGCAACGACACCATCCTGACCGGCACGGGGTTTGACTCGGTGCTCGGCGGCGAAGGGAATGACCTGATCGATGCTCGCGCCACAACGTTTTCGATCAGTGACACAACCGTCTTCGAAAGCAACGTTGGAACTGTCCAGGCCGTGTTCACAGTGTCGGTGACCGGGCCCGTTCTCGATCCGGTGTCGGTCAGCTTTCGGACACGCAACGGATTTGCGGTCGAACCAGATGATTACACCGCGACCAGTGGAACGCTGACGTTTACCACGGGAGACAGCTCTCAGACAATCATCGTGTCAGTCCTCGGCGACTTTGATGATGAGATCAACGGTGAAAACTTCTTCGTCGACCTGGTCAATCCGCTGGGGGCTCTCGTTCAAGATGGGATGGGTGAAGCACGGATCACCGACAATGATCCAACGCCCAACGGACAACCAAATCCCGGCAACAATCCAACGCCGCCACTTCCGAACCCACCGCCGATCATCAATATTGAAACTGACACGCTCTCAGGCGATGGCGGCAACGATACGATCCTCGCCAACAACAGCGACGATGAACTTCAGGGTGGAGCCGGGATGGACTCGCTGGACGGCGGCGGCGGAAACGACTCGCTCTTCGGCGGCGCTGACAATGACACACTGTTCGGCGGCGACGGCGACGACACACTCGATGGCGAAGGCGGGGAAGACGTCCTTGATGGCGGGGCCGGAGTCGATGCTCTTGTCTGGGCGGGCAACGGATCGGGCAACGACACTTTGTCGAACACGTCCGGTTTCGACACCGTCGTGATTCAGGGAGACGTTACCGATGACACTTTCAACGTCACCGGAGCCGGGGGCAACGTCCTGATTAACGAAGGGGTATCGACAGTCACCATCGACAGCTCAATCTCCCGCATCGATATCAATGCTGGCGACGGTGCTGACACCATCACGATCGGAACACTCAGCGGCTCGGGCTTCACCAGCTTCTTCGTTCGAGGCGACGCCGGTGCCGACACGATCAGCGCGTCGGGCTCGTCGATCAGCGGTTATCAATTGCTGCTTGAAGGCGGAGCGGACAACGACACGATCACCGGCGGAACGTCTCGGGATGTTATCGACGGCGGCGACGGCGACGACATGATCAACGGTGAAGCCGGCGACGACATCCTGCTCGGCGGAGCCGGTAACGACATGATTATGGGATTTAACGGCGACGACAGAATCTTCGGCGGAGACGGCGACGACGTAATCATGGGCGGCAACCAGAATGACACCATCGATGCGGGTGCGGGAGCCGACTTTGTCTTTGGGAATTCCGGCCGCGACAGCCTGCTTGGCGGCGGCGGGTCTGACACTCTGAACGGTCAGGCAGACAATGACACAATCGACGGCGGCCTGGGTAACGACACGCTGTTCGGTGGTTCGGGTCAGGACGTTTTGAGTGGCGGAACCGGTAACGACTCGCTGAAAGGGAACTCTGGTCGAGACTACCTCGCTGGCGGAGACGGTTCGGACACCATCAAAGGTAGCGCCGGGGATGACACGCTGGTCGCCGGAGAAGGCGACGACATCGCTAAAGGTGAAGCCGGCAACGACCTCATCAGCGGCGGCGACGGCGACGACGCCCTCAACGGCAACGACGGAGACGACACGATCATCGGCGGTGACGGTGACGATTCGATCTTCGGCGGAAGCGGCGACGACATCGCCCTCGGCGAAGAAGATGACGACGTCGTTCAGGGGAACGGTGGCACGGACACGCTCGCTGGAGGCAGCGGTTCCAACGTCGTCTTTGGAGACGCTGGCGAAATCGACGAAGCGTTCGCCCTGGACACGTCTGTGCTCAACCAGCTCGCCTTCCCAATCTGATCGCTGGCGAACATCTGGTTCGTGTTGCGGACCGTGCACGTCTCGTCCGGGCCGCATTTGGATCGGCAGGATCGGTACGACCGTTGGACTCAGTCGATTTTCGAACAGCAACACGGCATCGATCTCGGGCAACTGGTTGATCAAGCATTGCCCGGTCGCCACAATGTTCGTCGCCCCGCCGTTGCAATGTTCCCCTGATGGATCAGGCAACCAGATCCGACGGAACCGGGCTGTTGAAAACCGTCGCGATCGTTCGCCGCTCACACTGTCATCTCGACACCGTGCCGGCCTCACCCCACTGCCATCCCCGCACGCCTGCCGCCCGGTAAGGAGTCACCCATGCCAGAAGATGTCGACCCAAGAACGATCGATATTCCGTTCTCTGTTCCGTTCGTGCATCGCCTGCGTTTTACGGATGACGTGCTCGGCGACGATCAGGACATGCTTCTTAACGTGCTGGAACCCTCCGGTGACCAGCTTCCGCGAGTGCAATTCTGGTTGGACGAATGCGTCGCCGATGCGGTCCCCGAACTGCGGTCACGCGTCGAAGCATTCTGCCAGTTAAACGCCGACCGTTTTCTGACGCCCGGCAACATTCAGACAGTACCCGGCGGAGAAGTCGTCAAGAACGAGATCCACATTCTCGAGCGGATGCTCAAGTGCATCAACCACGCCGACCTCGACCGACGCAGCTACATTGTCGTCATCGGCGGCGGAGCGGTCCTCGACGCCGTCGGCTTTGCAGCGGCGATCGCCCACCGCGGAATCCGTCTCGTCCGACTGCCGACCACCACGCTGGCTCAGGCAGACTCAGGAGTCGGCGTCAAAAGCGCGGTAAACCTGTTCGAGAAGAAGAACTGGGTGGGATCGTTCGCCGTTCCGTGGGCTGTGATTAACGACGCGAAGCTCCTGGCGACGCTGCCCGATCGCGACTTTGTCTGCGGCTTTTCAGAAGCGGTGAAAGTGTCACTGCTCAAAGAGCCCGAACTGTTCGACGACCTGTGCCGAAACGCCGACCTGATCAAGAATCGCGACGCCGACATCACCGAGCCGATCATTCGCCGCTCGGCAGTCCACCATCTCAACCACATCACAAAGGGCGGAGACCCGTTCGAAGCCCTCGAAGCCCGGCCCCTTGATTACGGTCACTGGTCCGCGCATAAGCTCGAAGTGATGACCAACTTCGGCCTCAGGCACGGCGAGGCTGTCGGCATCGGCGTCGCCGTCGACACGGTTTATTCCTCGCTCGTGCATGGCCTGCCCGAATCTGACGCCGACCGAGTCCTGAACTGTCTCGCGGAAATGGGACTCCCGCTCGACCATCCGGCTCTGCACGAAACCGACGAGCTGTTTGCTGGCCTGGAAGAATTCCGCCAGCACCTGGGCGGCCGTCTGACGATCACAATGCTCGAAGCCGTTGGCAAGCCAATCGACGTCCACAAAATCGACGAGTCCAGCATGCGTCGAGCCATCGAGATCGTCGCCAGCTTTGCCAGCAAAAACTGCAGCTCAACATTCAGCACCGAAGCCGCCAGGTCGTAGGTCAGGATCCGCCTGACGAAGTCACCAACTCAAAGGTCAACGTCTCCCCGACAAACCAACCGGAGCAGGAGCAGATGAATCCGCAAAGGATCCTGCGGCAAAAACTGGAAGACCTTCAGCGAGCGGGCGTGACTCACGTCCCGAGCGAACTAACGGACTTCGTTGCCGCACTCTCCGAGCAGCAGGTTACTGCCCAGGTAGAATCATCGTCGCCCGCGACCGCATCGTCGCCTCCCACTCCGTCTGCTGTCGCGCCGCGAACGGCAGTCGCTCGCTCTGCCCCCGCCACTTCGTCGAAAGCGATTCCTGGCCAGCCGTCCGCGCCGCAGCCGGATAAACCACAAGCTGCGCCGGCGGTCGTGCCCCCTTCGGCGCCCCGCAAGTTTCTCCCGTCGTCTGCGGGCTCGTTGCCGCAAGAATTCTCGCCGGACACGACCGAGATCAATCGTCCGTGCTCGACCGCTCCACTCGACGAACGAATTGCCGGCCTCTCAAAAGTTGCCCAACAGGTCGCAGCCTGCACGCGTTGCCAGGAACTGGCAGAGACTCGAACGCAAACCGTCTTCGGAGTTGGCAACCCGGAAGCCGACATCATGTACATCGGCGAAGCCCCCGGCGCCGACGAGGATCGCCAGGGAGAACCATTCGTCGGGCGAGCCGGGCAGTTGCTCGACAAAATCACGGAAGCGTGCAAGCTGACTCGCGAGGAAATCTACATCTGCAACATCCTGAGATGCCGCCCGCCGGGCAATCGTAATCCGACACCCAACGAAGCCGAAAACTGCCGCGAGTATCTCGACGCTCAGATCGAAACAGTCGATCCGAAATACATCGTCTGCTGGGGCTCCGTCGCCGCCCACAATCTACTCGGCACCAAAGCCGCCATCGGGAAAATGCGAGGCAAATTCTTTGACTACAAAGGAATCAAAGTCCTCTGCACCTACCACCCGTCCTACTTGCTGAGATCCCCCGGCGCGAAGAAAGACGTCTGGAACGACATGAAATTCTTTCGAGCCGACATGGGCGTCATTCTGGACTAACCCCACAAGCAACCGATGCGACGCCACGAAGGACGAAGAGTGACGTCACGATGAGTAGGGTATGACAAGCGCAGCGCCGGCATACCTTTCTGACCGGCGGAGCGATGGTATGCCGGCGCTGCGCTTGTCAATACCCTACGAACTGCTGTCGATGTAGCGTTCCTTCGGCCAGTCTTTGGCCAGAGCACAGAACTTGTCGAGGTACTCCCGTTTCGGGCTGCACGCAACGACCCCCGGCAGACGCAGCATGTCCGCTCGAGCGTCCATCCACATCTCGTCAAAGTTGACGGACTGGCCGTTGTGAACCCACACGGCGTCTCCACCAAGAATCCTTGCCAGGTGCATCGAGACAGGAAAGTCGTAAATGTTCGGAGAGTGAATCAGCGATCCGCCGAACTCACCCGTTGCCAGCAACGGATAAATGCTTCCGGGCATGTCGTCAGGAGCAACTCCGTTAAGGCCGAGCCCGGTCACTTCTCCTGCACGTTCGCCATCGCGATCCTGAAAGCCGATCAGGTAGATACTCGACGAGCCGTTCCAGTTTTGAACATCGACAGGCGTCATCGAGTCCAGCACTTCGCGAGCCGGTTTCGTCAGGTCGTCCGGCCCGCAAAGAATTCGGTCACCGACGGCTTCCATCCAGGTACCGTGCTCGGCGTCTTCCGGTACGTAAACTAACGAATAATGGACTGTGTCCCGCGTTCGAAGATGCAGCATCACGCACCACTGATCGCCAGTTCGATCTCGGAAGTACTTCGTGCCGTCAATCGGGTCGAGCGAAATGACGTACTCAGACTCTTCGGCAAACGCTCCCAGATCGCCGGTTTCTTCTTCGGCTTCGATCCGGCAGTTCTTCAAAATCGGAGCCTTGTCCCGCAGCGCCGCGACAGCCAGTTCCTGAACCGTCAGGTCAGCAAGCGTCAACGCGTCCGTGTTGGAACTTCCCGAAGATTTTCCACTGAGCGAAATATCAAACTGCCGCAGCGTCTTCGCGATCGCTCCTGACCACCGCAGAACGTCCGGACAATGCTCCGACAACGCGTCCGTAACTTCTTTAAGTTCCATTCGTTCAATTTCCATTCTAAAAATAGAACCACGGAAGACACGGAATTACACGGAAGAAAGTTTCATGTTTCCGTGTAATTCCGTGTCTTCCGTGGTCATCTATTGACTGCATTGCTGAACGCTACCTGGCGAAGACAGGGTCCGCCGGGTTTCCACGTGACATCAGAAAGCCCAGCAGGTCGAGCACTTCTTCGCGGTTCAATTGGTTGAGCAATTTCGCCGGCATGAGCGAAGTCGGCGACGGCAGGACTTCGTCGATGTCATCCTTTTCGAGCGTCACGACTTTCGTTGCATCGACCGGGTCAGTCAGGATTGTGACCTTGCCGTCCGCGTCGTTCAGAATTCGGCCAGTGTGAACCTTGCCTGCATTCGTGGTCACGATTGATGCTCGGTACTGGTCGGAGACTACTTTGCTCGGAACGATGATTGATTCGAGCATGTCTTTGTAGCTGAACCGTCCGGCAACGCTGGAGAGGTCCGGCCCCGTGCTGCCGCCTTCTCCGAGATATCGATGACACGAAATACAACGTGATGATGCGTAAGACCGCTTGCCATTTTCGAAGTTGCGGCCAGACATTCCCTTTGAAGTCACGCTGACCAGTTCTTCAAGCGTCCATTCTTTGCCCGGACCTTTGGGGTTCGGGAGGTCAGCTTCTTTCGGAGCGGCCGCCGCGATGGAACTTTCCAGCGCCTTGCGTTCAGCTTCGGTCGCGTTGGCCAGAAACTCGTCTTTGATATTCGTCAGGAAGCCGCCGAAGCTGGCTCCGCCGCTTTTCTTTGAAGCTCTGGCGAACCAATCGAGGTATTGTCGCCGCTGCTCGATCGTCCAGCCGTACTTCATATTTCGGAGCACGAACGCGTAGTGCGTCTGGTTAAGGTTCGGCATGTTCGCCAGCATGTTGGCGATCGAGCCACCATAGCCCGCGTTGCGAGCAAGCACTTCCGGAATCTCAGCTTCTTCGGAATTGACCTGTTCGGGTGCCATTAGCTTGAGCGTCTTATCGATCACTTTTGCCGAGTTGACGTAGACGAGCATTCCCGCCAGTTCACGATCGAGCATCTCCCGATTCGACGGGAACTCAGGCTCGAGAATCTGAGCAACCGCACGTTGCTGCTCGATCGTCGGCTCACCCATTCGGATAAAGACGAGACTGCACGCTCGCAGCCATTCGAGCTTCTGAAACTCGGACAGTCCGCTGAACTGAATCCTGAGCAATCGATCAACCAGTTCATCACGCATTGCCGCGTCACCCTGGCGAGCCATTGCAACCGCAGCCGTGATCAGCAACTCCGAGTAACTTTCCGAGAGAACACGTTTCTGCCAGAGAGCCGGTTCCTGAAATTCCAGCGCGACACGAGCGGCGTAGCGAATTGAACGATCGTCATGCCCCAGATGCTGCCAGATGAACTCGACGTTTTCTTCGCTGGACTTTCCGGTTTCGTGCAAAGCTTCCAATTGACGGCGCACGGATCGTTCTACGTTGCCAGGCTCGCGGCCGGACTGAACGGGAGCCGTTGATTCGTCGCCGACGTAAGTCACCCGATAGAGCGCTGACTGAGCACCTCGGCCGCCGACTGTGAAATACATTCCCCCGTCAGGACCGATGGCGACATCAGTCAACGGCAGCGGTGTGCAGGAAACGAACTCTTCTTTCCTGCCAACATACGATGCACCGTTCGGAATCAAATGCACGGCGTACATCGTTCCAAAGGTCCAATCACAGCAGAACAGCGCCTTCTGATACTTCGCGGGAAACTTCGTTCCCGTTCCGAACGAAACTCCCACTGGCGACCCCGGACCGATGTCGACGACCGGCGGCAGGCTGTCGACGTAGTAGGTCGGCCATTTGCCGGTGCCGCTGCGCCAGCCGAATTCGCTCCCGCTGACCGCGTGGACAATGCGAGTCGGGCGGTACCAGGGCGAGCCCATATCCCACTCCATGTCGGCGTCGTAGGCGAAGAGTTCTCCTTCCGGTGTGAAGTCAAAATCGTACGGGTTGCGATAACCCATGCTGATGATCTCCCAGGTTTTGCCTTCGGGATCAGTTTTCGCGATCCAGCCGCCAGGAGCCAACTTGCCTCGCGCGTGGCCACGAGCGTCCCACTGCCGCGGCAGCAGATGATCCTCGGACCAGTTGGTTGGGATGCGGCTGGAGTCAAAGTTCTCGGGCGGGTCGGTGTGGTTTCCGGCGATCATGTAGATCGACTTGCCGTCGGGCGAAAGTCGCAAGGCATGCGGACCGTGTTCTCCACCGCCGCGGATGGCTTTGAGTTTGACAACTTTGTCAAACTGGTCGTCGCCATTGGTGTCGGTCGCCCGGTATAGACCGCTGCCCGGCCCGCCGTTAGCCGTAATGTAAAGCGAATCGAATGCCCACAGCATTCCGTGAGCCGACGTCATCGCAATGTCCAGTTTTTCGACGGCCGTTGGCTTGTCACTGCCGACCGGGCCGGGAGTAATTCGATAGAGCCCCTTTCCACCCTGGTCGCTGGCGATCAGACGGCCTTTTCCATCAAACGCGATGCTGACCCACGACCCTTGAGTTTCTTTCGGAACGTCGTAAAGCAATTCGACTTGAAATCCGTCGGGAACCTGAAAGACGCCGCGCGGAACGCTGTTCTTCAAGAGTGCGTTTCCGCCGCCGCTCGGATTGGCGAAGACGTTGTTCCACGGGCCGACACCCATCTTCCCGATCGACTTCACTTCGTACAGGTCTTTGAACTCTTTGTCCTTCGCGATCGTCCAGGACGAGTCCGTCACGATGTACGACTTCCCGCCGCCACCGTGGACCATTTCCAACTTCAGAACGAATCCGCCTGTTCCACCTTCGTTGTTGGCGTCGACGCTGATCTCGTTTGAGCCGTCCTTCAATGCCGAGCCGACGCTGACGGTAACCGGCTGCGACCACTCGCTACTGGTCGCCACTTTCTTTCCGTTGACTCGGACAACCATGCCGTTGTCACAGGTGGCGATCATCGTGGCCGACTTGACGTCAGCAACTTTGAACTGCTTTCTGATGAAGCATGTCTGAGCCGCCGCTCCCTGATTCCAAATCCACAATGCTTCAGGCCCGGCGGCCACGTCGAATTTCGGTTTCGGTTTCGCGACGGCCACCGTGTGAACTGAGCCATCCGCGTTCCGGACAACAGCTTCCTGGATCTCGGGCTTCTGCGTCGAAACGTCATTGGCGCTGACGAGGGGCGGCAACGCAAACACAAACAGCAGAAAATTCACACCGGAAGATCGGAAATTCATCTGTCGTATCCTGAATGAAGTGGGGCAGGCATGAAGCAAAACACCCCGGACACAGGAGTGACCGGGGTGGGGATGATCGAGCCGCAGGATCAGCCTTCGACGCGCGACTTCATGAATGCCAGAGCGTCGGAGCAAAGAGCTTCTTCGGTGTCGTACATGCGGCGCCAGATTTTGGTCGCGGCTGCCAGGTCCGGCAAAGCCAGACCGAATGCTTCGACAACCATCCAGCCGTCGTAGCCGGATTCTTTCAGAGCGGCAAAGCTGGCATCCCAGTTGACTCCGCCCTTGCCCGGCGTCGAACGATCGTTCTCTGAAATGTGAACATGAACCGTCTGCTCCTTGCATTCCTGCACGGCAGATCGGATGCACTTTTCTTCGATGTTGGCGTGGAACGTGTCGTACATCATCTTCAGATTCGGATGGTTCACTTCGCGGCAGAACCGAGCGGTGTCGGCGGCCGAGTTCACAAAGTAGCACTCAAACCGGTTGAGATACTCCAGCGTCAGCGTCACGTTATTTGCCTGAGCATGATCGGCGACTTCGCCGAGCACCTCTTTGCACCAGTTCCATTCGTCGTCGGTCCGAGCAACTCCACGAGCGGCGAACTCGCGGAATCCGAGCAGCTCTTCCGACGGAGGAAACGAGCCGAGTGCCGAGTGAAACGGACCGCAAAGATGAGTCGCCCCAGCAGCGGCACAGCAGTCAACGGCGACCTTCAGTCGATCGACCGCTGCAGCTCGGACGGCGGCGTCCGGAGAGATTGGATTTTCTTCATCGGTGCTGACCGTGACTGCGGTTCGACCGAGACCCAGCTCCTCACACTTCTCGCCGATCTTTTTGAAGTTGTCGACGTCGAGGTTGAAGATTGGCAGCTCGACCCCGTCGTAGCCGATTTCTTTGACCTTCTCTAACGCTCCGAAATCCGACTCCTGAACGTCGGTCGTCCACAACAGCAAATTGAAGCCGTACTTCATCGCGAATCTCTCCTCAGATGGCGTGTGAACGCCCCCGTACAGGGTCAGCAAAAACGGAACAAACGGCGACTGCGTTAGACAATCGCGTTGACAGGATCAGAGTTCCGGAAACTCGAAATGCTCGGGCGGAAGCAACGCTTCGGCACGAGATTCGACAATCCGCCAGCTTTCCGCCAAGGCCTCTTCCATCACTTCTGGAAGCTGGTCCAAACGGACACGTAGCATGACCTGATTCAGGCGAAATCTCAATCCGGACGGCTCCGCATAGTCTCTCAAAAACTGCTCCTGATGAAACTTCGGAATTAGCACCGCCAGCCGGTCGGTCTGCTTCGCCGCCATCCGGTTGACGCAATCCGGGATCGCCATCGCATCGGCATCACCCATCAGGTCGTAATACTGATCGAGCAGCGTCGGATAACGCTCCGCCAGAACACCGTCGAGCTGCAGCTCAGTCACGATGTGGCCGAGAAACGAACACCGCATTCCGTCGCCGACTCCGATGGTTGATCGAAAAAGCCGAGTCAGCTCGGCACTCGTTTCGAGAAATGCACGAGTCTTGTGAAACCAGGCGTCGTCTTCGAGATGCTGCAATGCTCCCGCTGCCACCTCGGCGTCAAACGGCGACGCAGTTTCTCGAAACGGTTCCATACGCCGAGACCTCAGTCGAACCTTCCGATCCGCGACGGACAGCATGTCCGGCAAACCTGTCGACACCGCAAACAAAGGTCGGTCGAGAAACTGGATGGCGTGGGAGAAGTAGTTCATGCCTTACGGATTTTCGAAAAGTAAAGACCACGGAAGACTCGGAATTACACGGAAGAATTGCCGCCCTGCTTCCGTGTAATTCCGTGTCTTCCGTGGTTCATAACTCTGCATTGATCAATTGAAAACGGGGGCAGCCGAATGAACGACTGCCCCCGTTTGGATTCTACTATTGCGAACTTACGAAGAAAGACTGTCTTACGACTCGGTTTTCACTTCTGCGTTTTCTTCGGTCTTCGCCGTCTTTTCTGCTTCGGCGTCGGTTGGCTCGGGAGCTGGCGTGTCGCCATCGGCTGGTACTGGCTTTTCTTCAGTCGAAACATTCTGAACGGCGGCAGCGGCTTCGAGCTTTGCAGCCTGCTCCGCAACTGTTTTCCTTGCAGTGGCGAGTTCAGCCTGAGCACCGGCCAGAGACTTCTTCAGATTCGCAATCGCGGTCTGAGCAGCCGTTGTGGCAGCCGTCGCTTTGTTCGCTTGTTTGGCCATTTTCTCCTCGTTCGCTTCGGCCAGGGCTTTCTGCTTAACAGCTTCCTGTTGAGCGGCTTTCGCCTGAGCAACTGACGTTACTGCCTGCTTCTTTGCGGCTTCGGCCTGAGCTTTGGCGGCCTGTTCTGCGGCAGCGGCGGCAGCTTTGGCCTTGTTCGCAGCGGCGGCCTGAGCCAGTGCTTTGTCTGCGGCAGCTTTCGATGCGGCAGCCGCGGCGGCGTTCTTCCTCGCCGACACTTGAGCCTTCGCGGCGACGGCCTGAGCCTGCAGTGCGGCAGCTTCTGACTTCTTTGCCGATGCAACGGCAACGTCGAGCTTCTCGTTCGTCACCGCCAACTGATCCTTCAAGCTGGCGAGCTGAGCAAGCAGTTGCTTGTTGGCGACTTCGGCTTTGGTCGCGTCTTCAGCTCGTGCGAGAGCGTCGGTGTAGGACAGCGGAAACCGACAGCCAGCCATTTGTGGCGACGCCTGAGTCGTTCCTGCCTGGCACTGATAACAGGCTGTCGGCGGCGGGCAGCAGTTTTTCTTTCCTGCTTGAGCAGGGCTGACGGCCACACACGCAACGACCGCGCAGATCATGGATGTACGCAGAGTATTCATCGGGAACCTCATCGGAGTTCAAAGGGGGATGCGGGAAGGGGGCACCAAGGAAGGCAACGGAGTTTACTTATCCGAAATCGTCACCGGGACCGCCAGACTTGACGCAAAGCGCCCATGATGCCGACGCTCTTTCTCACTCGCAACCGACGAACGGACCTCCCGGCGGAATTCCTCAAACCGGCAGCCGATCCTGATTAAGTTCGAGAAACTGCTCAGCCCAGTAGTAGCTGTCCAGGAGTCCGGACGTGTCTTTCCCGAGGATCGTGTGAGCCGCAAAAATCGCCTCGATCGTTGCCAACCCACCCGTCGGATCATCGAATACTTTGGACACTCGCGGGTAAGCCGTCCGCCAGACTGGAAGAGTCCGAACAGGCAGCTCCTCGTAAAACGGCTCCATCTTCTGGGCCAGCCGCCACGTTCCATCCAGAACGAGCAGCCCTTTCGACGCATCATCGGCCGACAATTCCGGCCCGCCCATGCCCAACCGAACATACCCGTCGATCGGCTCAGAGCCTCGATCGGGGAATTTCCAGAAAATGAAGTCGTCCTGACCTCGCAGCGGTTCAACGCTGCACTTGCTGCGTTTTTCGCGAGGATGAATGACGATGATCGTGGGCGGCGAATCAGGCATGTGGGGTGCTAGCAAAGTGAATTGTAGGCTGGAACGAGCACAGCGCTGTTCCGGCAATCATGACCAGAGCTTCGACTGCGTTTCTCTCGAGGATGAATCACGATGACCGTGGGCGGCGAATCAGGCATGTGGGGTGCCAGCAAAGTGAATTGCAGGCTGGAACGAGCACAGCGCTGTTCCGGCAGAAGCATTGTCAAACGTTCGAAATGCCGGAACTGCGCGGAGCTTGTTCCAGCCTACCTTCGCTGATTCTCTAACTGCGATCCACGCTCCAACAGCGGCAGAATCTCGGCGGTCATGTTTCCGGTATCGAGAATCGCGATCGTTGGTTTGCCGTAACTCCAGCCGCTGGTCTCGCCGGGGTTGACGAACAGTCTTCCCTGCGCATCCTTTTGAATCTTCGGTTTGTGAGTGTGCGCGTAAACCAGAACGTCGAACTCGCCCTCGAAGCCTTTGGTCCAGGCCAGTGCGTGCGTGAGCAGAATTCTGGTCCCGTCGGCCGCTCGATAACAGAAGGGAGGCTCGCCGATCGTTCCGACGATGGTCATGCCCCCGTAGAGACCGATCTTGTTTCCCTCGTTGTCGCCGAAGCAGCCGACGAACGGGCAGTTGAGCTTCCGCAGCGGCGGCACGGCGAACGTCGAGACCAGATCGCCGGCAAACAGAACGGCTTCAACCTGCTCGTCGTTAAACCGTTCAACCGCCACCCGAAGATTATCGAGGTGATCGTGGACGTCGGCGAAAACTCCGATTCGCATTGGGCTGCTCTATTTGTTGTAGTTGTAGGGGGTGACCAGCGGAGCGCATTCGAAAAGTGGTGTGCCGGCGCGGGCAACGGTTGGAGTCAGTAGCCGTAAGGATTGCTCGCAGATCTCCGCGCCGGCACACCGCAATACGCGTTCAGCCCGCTTGTCACACCCTACAAACAAAGAACGCACAACCTCGAAGCAACTGATTCTCCACGCCCCAGTTTAATGGTTGAAGAGAAACTCGCGGCTGTTGATCAGTGCCCAGAGGATATCTTCATAGCCCTGTTGCGGCGACTCTGCGGTGGCGATGTGAGAAGCGGCTGCGGCGACTTCGGCGTCAGACGGCGGACGGCTGAACGTGACGAAGTACAGCTCGCGAATCGCGTCTTCAGGCGGCACTTTGTTTTTGATGAAGCCGGCGATGCGGTTGGTCTTGTCGGTGAGTTTTCGCTGGATGACGTCGCCGTTAACCAGGTGCAGCACGGCGGCGAGGTTTGGCGTGCTGGTGCGTTCGCATTCGCAGGTGATGACTCGCTTTGGCCGGCCTGTCGTGTCCAGGAAGTAGGACGTGAAGTTCGAATCGGGCAGCTCGATCGCGCGCGTGCCGAGCGGCACGCCAGTGAAGCGTTCCTGAGTCCCTGCCGCGTCGTCGATTCCGTCGAGCAGAACTTCAGCCGGCAGCCGCTTCACGTTGTAGTGGAGGTAAAGCCGCGTGTCGGTGGCGTTTTCCGGCAGCGCACTCGAGTCAAGCTGGTAGACGCGGCTGGTCATGATGTTTCGCATCAGCCGCCGCTGGTCAAATCCGTTGTTCGCAAAGTCTTCCGCCAGTGCGTTGAGCAATTCCGGAACGGATGCCGGGTTCGTTGCCCGGAGGTCGTCGATCGGCTCGACCAGCCCCGTCGCCATGAAGTAACCCCAGACTCGATTCACAATGTTCCGCGAGAAGAGTCGGTTGTCTTTTGACGTCAGCCAGTCAGCGAGCGGGCGTCGCAAGTCGCGGACGCCGTCGAGATTCGCCGGTTCGGATTGAAGCGGCGTCGGCGGCATCGTTTGTCGCGTCCGTGGATGCCTGATCGAGCCGGAACTTTTCAGCATGACAACCGTGTCGCGACCGAGGGCTCCGAAGTCAGAACTTCCCTTCGTGCCGACTCGCGTGAAGAACGCCGCCAGCCCGTAGTAGTCGGCCTGGCTGTAGACTTCGAACGGATGGTGATGGCACTTCGCACATTGCAGCCGCACTCCGAGGAAAACCTGAGCCGTCGTCTCGGCGAGGTCCGTGGGCGTTGTGGCAATCTTGAAATAGTTGGCCGGCCCGTTGGCATAGATGGATCCCTGAGCGGTCACGATCTCGCGGACAAACTTGTCGAACGGTTTGTTCTCGCGGAAGGACGCCCGCATCCAGTTGTAAAGAGCCCACATGCCGCCGTCGCCGACTTTGTTCCGATTGTTCCGCAGCAGGTCGCCCCACTTCAACGCCCAGTACGCCGACCAGTCGCTAACATAAATGTCGCGTTTGGAATCGCCAGTCAGGCCGAGCAGTTCGTCGACGAGCTGCTCTCGTTTGTCCGGCTTGTCGGACGCAAGGAACGCTTCGACTTTCTCTCGACTCGGCAGCGTCCCGATCGAATCCAGAAAAGCTCGTCGAATGAAAACCTCGTCCGAGCACAGTCCTGCCGGGATGACTCCCAGCTTCTGCCAGTGTTTCTTGACGGCCTCGTCGACAAAGTTCTGCACGACGAAGCCCGACAGATCGGGATCTGACCGATGAGGCAGCATCGCCATCGACACTTTCGCCTGGCCCTGGAACCGCACCATGATCGCGGCCTGTCCCGGACCGACTGCCGAAACAAATCCGAGCCGATCGACCGTCGCCACGCCTTCGCCCATGCTGTCGTAAAGTGCCAGGTGCGTGACGTCGCGAGTTGAACCGTCGTCATAAGTCGCGACGACTCGAAGCTGCTGAGAATCACCTTCTGAGTAAACTCGCTGCTCGGGCGAAATCGACATCCCGACAACATGGGGATCCGTCTTTGATGTTCCCGCCGCGCCGGCTTCGAGCCAGTCGAGCATCTGCTCATACTCGAACGAGCCAACTTTGAAACGTAGCCCGCCGCCGTGCGAAACCTGCAGCGTCGCCTTCTTTAAGATCAGACTGCTGGCCGGGTCGACAAACGAAACTCGACGCTGCTGCCAGTCCCGCACGAACTGCGGATGATCCTGCTCGGGTGCGTAGCCAAACAACGAGAGCTTGAATTCACCTTTGCCATACTGCGACGCGTGACACGCCCCCTGATTGCAGCCGGTCTTGCTGAGGATTGGAATGATGTCCCGTGCAAAGTTCGTTGCCGAGTCCTCAACGCCGGATACTTTCACGGGAACTCGCACTGCCGACTCGCCGTGCGTTACGAGCAGCGTCGTCTTCCCGTTGGCCAGCGGTCGAAGTCGACCGGCTTCATCGACAGCCAGCACCGAGTCCGACTCAACGGCGTACTTGACCTGACGAGTCAGATCTTCGCGCCGCGCGGAATCGCGAGCCGAAACCTGAACCTGCAATCGGTCGAGTCGCCCGGTCAATTCGATCGAAGCCGGCTCGACCGAAAACGGAACGGCGACAGGCTCGTCGGCTGAGGAAATTTCCGAAGCAAACGGAACCAGTAAAATCGCGGCGAGAACCTGCAGAGGAAGGCACGAGGTTCGATGCATGATGCACCTCGTTCTTGAGGAAGGACGTCAGGGAAGACCGACCAGCATATCCAACGGCTCGTCGGGCGGAAACAACGAAGCGTTTATTCCGCCCTTCGCGTTGGCCTTTCCAGATTTTGTCATCCCCGCGCCGGGAGGAACAGCGGCGTCGGAATTCGCGAGGCTGCTTCAAACAGGTTGTTACGCCAGGACATCCTTTATGACGTGTCCATGCACGTTGGTCAGGCGGCGTTCCAGGCCGTTGTGGTAGTAGGTCAGGCGTTCGTGGTCGAGGCCCATGAGATGCAGAATCGTGGCGTTGAAGTCGTAGACGGTGGTTTTATCGACGGCGGCCTTGAAGCCGAATTCGTCGCTCTCGCCATAGCTGAATCCGCGTTTGACGCCGGCACCGGTGAGGAAGCAGGTGAATGCTCCGGGGTTGTGATCGCGGCCGGTACCGTTGCCCTGGAGAAACGGCATACGCCCGAACTCGGTCGCCCACACGACGAGTGTGTTTTCGAGAAGCCCTCGCTGTTTCATATCGGCGATCAATGCGGCCGTTGGCTGGTCCATAATCTCTGCCTGCATCGCGTGCGTGTCCGCGATGTTTGAATGCGAGTCCCAGTTGGTGATGCCGTTTCCGCCGGCCGGATCGCTGCCGTTGAAGAGCTGAACGACTCGGACTCCTTTCTCCAGCAGACGTCTCGCCAGGATGCAGTTCTTCGCGTATTGGCCGCGGAGTTTGCTGCCGCCTTCGACGCCGTACGCTTTGACCGTCGATTCAGTCTCGCCGGACAGGTCCATGACTTCGGGAACGGAAGTCTGCATTTTTCCAGCGAGTTCGTAGCTGGCGATTCGACCGGCCAGATCGGCGTCGCCGGGATACTTCTCGAGATGCCACGCGTTCAACTGTTTCAAAAGATCGACGGTCTTTCGATCGGCCATTGGAGAAATTGAGTTTGGGCGATTCAGATTGTTCGGCGGATTCTTCGCGTTGAAGTCCGTCCCCTGGAACGCTGCCGGAAGAAACCCGCTGCCAAAATTATTCTTGCCGCTTCGAGCCAGGCCGCGTGGATCGTTAATCGCGACGAACGCCGGGAGATCCTGATTCTCGGTTCCCAGGGCGTAGGTCGCCCAGGCTCCGAATGACGGGAAGCCTTCCATCGTGAAGCCAGTGTTCATGAAGTTCTCACCCTGAGGATGAGCGCTGGTACTGGTCGACATGGCGTGCAGAAAGCAGAAGTCGTCGACCTGCTCTGCAAGGTTCGGCAAGAGATCGGAAACCATCTTGCCGGTCTCGCCTCGCGGTTCGAAATTCCAGAAGGGTTTGGCGATGTTTCCCGAAGGTCCCTCAAAGGTGACGACCGGAAGTCCCGGCGGCTTTTGCCCGTGCAGTTTAGTCAGCGCGGGTTTGTAATCGAACGTGTCGATATGGCTGACGGCTCCGGGGCAATAGATGACCAGAACCTGCTTCGCCGGCACTTCGAAATGTGGCTTTCGCGCCGCGTAAGGATTGTTGGGATCAACCGCCGGTCGAATCGGAGCTTTGCCGCTGACCGTCTTCGGCACATCTGCCAACAGGCCATCGGTGGCGAGCATGCTGGTCAGCGCGAGCCCGGCGGTCGAAAGGCCAGCGGTTTCCAGGAAACTACGACGGTCGAGCATCTGGCGACCGAGAGGCGAAAGGTGTTCTGAGTGATTCATAGTGAGATTACCTTGTGAGCCGACGGCGCTAGCCGCGGGCCTTGACTACACTGGTCCTGGCAGTGTCCTCGTTATCTTGAATCTTGACTTGGATCGTCCCTCTCCAGGCCTTTTCGATCCTGCGCCTCGGTCACGTAAATGACTGAGGCTTCGACATCAGCATCAGAATCAAGAATTTCACAGTCTCCACCCGTCGTCCACGTTCGGTCCACCACAAGAGGCGTGCTTTGTTGTCGCAGCGCACGCGTGCAGTTTGCTTTCAATTGGTCCCGGACTTTCTGAGGAGACTGATCGGCAACCACAACGACGTGTACATGATTGGTGCGTGCATTCACCGCCAGAAGGTGCCATCGCCGATGTTCACAATGCTGAAAGCATGCCTCTTCAACCGTATTTCGATCGTGAGGTTTGAGCAGCACTGCCTCGCCCTTCATTTGCTTGCGGCACCATTCCGCCAGAAGTGGTCGCGGCAGTTGTTGACCACCTTTGCGTTTCCGCCATCCACGCGAATCCCCTGGCATCCAGGTGCCATAGGTCGTCCAGGTGATGAAAATGGTTATGTGGTCGCTCATCGTTGTTTGGTTAGAGAATTGGCGTGTCTTGATGAGGCAGGTCAATGCCCGCGGCTAGCGCCGTCGGCTCACGGTAAGAATGCGAACTCGTTTGAATTCATCAATGCCCGGCAAACGAGTGACAGGTCTTCGCTCTCCGCTAACTTCAGGCAGGCCATTCGTTCCTGATCTTCAGGGACGCGGCCAAGCAGCAATGCAAAACAGCGGTCAACAGATGCTCGCCTGTCGTTGTTCGACTCAGTTTCTGCTCGAGCAGCGATTTTCCTGGATTGCTCCAGGACGAAGTCGCTGTTCATCAGGTTGAGAGCCTGAAGCGGAGTCGTTGATACGGGCCGCTTCGCTCGAACCTGCCCGCAGTCGGGAAAATCGAACGCTGTGAAGATGCCGTCATCGACGCGGCGCATTCGTTCCTGGTAAAGCAGGCGTCTCCAGGTTTCCGGCCCGTGGTTGTTGAGGACTTCCCACTGAGCGTAGGTCTTCTTCTCATTGTGGATGCGGTAGCTGCGTCCGCCGATCGAGCGATCAAGGACGGCTGAGGCCTGCAGGATTGAATCCCGAATCACCTCGGCTTCGACTCGCTTCGGCGGGAATCGCCAGAGCAGAGCCGCGTTCGCGTCTTTGGCAAGGCCATTGGAATCTGGTTTGCTCGACTGACGGAAAGCGTCGGACATTACCAGCAGTCGGATCATCGATTTCATTGACCACGGTTTTGCGATGAGTGAGCCGTTGGCGCTAGCCTCGGGCCTGCTGGATGTGGTGTCGGACCCGGAATGGCCCGCGGCTAGCGCCGTCGGCTCACTGGGATCAACGAACTCGGCGGCGAGCCAGTCGAGCAGTTCCGGATTTGTCGGCAATGCTCCGGCTTTTCCGAAGTCGCTTGTCGTCGGCACGATGCCGCTGCCGAAAATGTGATGCCAGATTCGGTTGGCCATGACGCGAGCCGTCAGCGGGTTGTCGGCGCTGCTGATCCATTGAGCGAACTCGGCGCGGCGCTTTGAGCCAGTTGCATCGGGAGTCAGGTCTAAATTCCCGCCGAGAAT